>WNGI01000049.1_pt1 | contig 70074 bp, 61 predicted proteins | sample 5400621 | NCBI WGS metagenome assembly WNGI01 (sample SAMN13153374, study PRJNA577476) | soil metagenome | isolation source: 20 cm soil or saprolite under Garry oak tree replicate 1 | place: USA:California | collected 2016-06-15 | reverse complement strand
CTGTGCGCGCGATTCGAGCTCAGATCACCAGCGCCATCAACGTGATCGTGCACCTGGAGCGGATGCGCGACGGCGGCCGCAAAGTGGTCCAGATCAGCGAGGTCACCGGCATGGAGGAAGACGTGATCACGATGCAGGACGTCTTCCGCTTCATCCGGAGCGGCATCGACGAGCAGGGCCGGGTGATTGGGCGCTTCGCATCCACCGGTCTTCGGCCCCGCGTTCTCGACCAGCTCGAGAACCTCGGCCTGGAGATGCCGGAGGAGATCATCTCCCTGTTCCACGAATCAGCGCGTTCGATGCGGTAAACAGCAAAGGTCGAGCGCCTTCAGTGAGGCCCACGCGACTCCGCGTCTTGCGACCGCCGGAGCAGCTCTTCGGCCGCCGCCTTGTCTCCGCGAAGCTCGGCGACCTTGGCCAGGTTGCGCCATGTCCACGCGGGGAGCTGGCGGTCGCCGAGCTCTTCGGCGATGCGGATCGCATACCGTAGGTCTTCCTCAGCTTCGTCCAGCCTTCCTAAGTTGCGTTTCGCGATGCCGCGCGCGGCTCGCGCGTCGGCCATCTCCCAGCGAGCGCCCAGGGCGGAGAAGATCGCCACCCCGCGGTCGAACCACGGCAGCGCCTCCTCAGCGCGACCCAGGTCGTCCAACACGCGAGCCTTCTGGACTGAAGTGTTGGCGACGCTGAACTGATCGCCCGTATCTTCGGCCAGCGCGCAGGCTTGCTCGATCAGCTTCAGAGCCCCGTCGAGATCGTTCATCTCGCCGTGGTTGATCGACAGCGCGGTGAGGGCGCGAACGCGCGCCCAGTGGTCCATCGGGTCAACGATGTCCAGGGCACGCCGCCAGATCGCCTCGGCTTCTCCGTAACGTTCTCGCGTCCATGGCACCCAGCCGGCGAAGAGCAGCGACCGCACGATCGCCCACGGATCGCCCAGCTGCTCTGCGGCGAGCAGAGACCGGCTGAGGAGTTTTTCCGCCTTGTCCACGTCAGCCTCGAAGTTGATGGCGATATCGCCAAGAAAGCGGAGCGCAAGGGCGAGCGCGAAAGCGTCCTGATGCGTCTCTCCCAGCGTGACGGCCCGATTCAGAGCCAGGGTCGCGGCCGGATACTCGGCGAGCCAGTAGTGCGCTTCGCCTACGCCGGCGAGGATCCTGGCCTCGCGCACCTTCCACTGCGCCTCCGGGCCGGCGAGTGCCATCGCTCTCACGTAGCGGTCGATCGCGGACCGGCTCTCCATGCGCCGCCGCGCGCGGTCGCCCGCGACGAACAGCGCGTCGACGGCGCGGTCGGCGATCGCTCGGTCGTTCGGGTCGAGATCCAGGGCGGCGAGGGCCGCCAGCTCGAGGTGATCGGCGGCCATCGATGGATGGCCACCATCGAGCAGGAACTGAGCGACGAGCTCGTGCAGCCGCTGGCGTTCGCGTTTGGGCAGGCTGGCGTAGATCACCTCCTTCAAAGTCGCGTGGCGGAGTCGCCACTGGAGAGGTTCGCCAGGCTGAGGGTCACGCACGATCACCTCCGCCTCTTCCAGCGCCTGCAGCTCGTCAGCAGTCGCTTCGTCGTCCACCACCCCCAGCTCGGTCAGGTCGAACGCGTACTTGAAGACTGAAGCGCGCCGGGCAAGCTCGCGCAGGCGTTGAGGCAGCGCGTCCAACCTCGCGCTGACCACCGCCTGGACCGTGGGCGGCACGCTGCGGCTGCCCTGGCCGTCGGAGCCGACGCCAGAGGGCATCAGCATGCCCGTGGTCTCGATGATGAAGTAAGGGTTGCCCCCGGCGCGTTCCGCGATCTCCAACGCCTCGACGTCGCCGATGCGTCCGCCTCCCGCATGCCGGGCGAGCTGCACAGACTCGTCACGCGAGAGCGCGTCGAGCCGGATCAGCACCGAGTTGCTGGTCCCGGATCCCCAGGCGGGGCGCTGGTCGAGCAGCTCTCCGCGGGCGAGCGCGATGACGAGTGCTCGCCGCGGTCTCTGCCCGCGTGTGGCGACGCGCTCGATGAGGTCGAGCATGGGCGCCTTCAGGCTCTGTGCGTCTTCGAACAGGAGCATCACCGCGTGGTCGCGGGCGAGGCCGTCGATCACAGAGATGAATCCCGCCTGCACCTCATGGACGAACGCTGTTTCGTCGGGGCTCTCATCCAATCCGAAGAGCATCGCCAGTCGCTGTTCCGTGCGCGCGGCGGCAGATTCCCCGGTGGTGCGGGAAACCAGCTCGTGCAGCCGAGCACGGATGGTTTCAGGGTTGTCGCGCGGGCCGATTCCTGCGACGTCGCCGATGATCGTCGCCGCCGGGGAGAACGTTGCCGTGTCCGTTTGGGAGCGCGATTGCCCGCGCAGGATCATGACCGCCGCGCTGACGCCCGCCGCGAGCTCTTCCGCCAGACGGGACTTGCCGATCCCAGCCTCGCCCACGACAGTGACCAGGACGGGGCGTCCCGTGGTGCTCGCGAGGCCCAGGCTCTGGCCCAGGATCGCCTGCTCGCTTGCCCTACCGACAAATGGGATCGTCCGGCGGGCCGACCGCGCCGTGATCTCCTGGACCGGATAAGCATCGAGCGACACATCGAAGCCCTTGGCCCTGACCCGCCGGCGACGCCCGTACGCCACGTTCGTGGCCGTCAGCTGCTGCGTCGTTGCGCCGACGAGGATCTGATCGACCTGCGCCGCCGCCTGCAAACGCGCCGCGGCGTTGACCACCGTTCCGGTGACCAGCAGCTGGCCAGTCGGGGAGCGGCCGATGGCCGCCTCCCCGGACTCGATTCCGATTCGCACCTGGAGCGGGCGATCCAACCCAAGCCCGTCGCTGAGTCGCCGCACCCTCTCCCGGATCGCGAGGCCGGCCCGGACCGCGCGCAGCGCGTCGTCCTCGTGCACGTGAGGCAGACCGAAGACCGCCATCACGGCGTCTCCGATGAACTTCTCCGGCCGCCCCCGCAGTGCGATCAGCTCATCCGATGCGGCGTCAAAAAACCGTCCGAGCACCTCGCGAGAGCGCTCCGCGTCGAGGTGCTGGGCCAGCCCAGTCGAGTCGACGAGGTCCGCGAAGAGGACCGTCACCATCTTGCGCTCCTCGGTCTCGACAAGCGGTCCCGCGGCGGCGCCACAGTTGGGGCAGTAGCGGGCGCCGTCGGGAATCGGAAGACCGCAGACCGCGCACGCTCGGACCATGGAAGCAGAATATGCTGACACTCTGATGGCCGCCGACCCCAAGCTCGACGCTTTAAGCCGGGTCCCCCTGTTTGCCCACTGCTCGAGACGGGAGTTGCAGTTCATCGCCAAGGAGGGCGACGAGGTCAGCGTTCCCGCCGGCAAGACCCTTACCCGTCAGGGACGCCCGGGCGACACGTTCTATGTGCTTCTCGAGGGTGAGGCCGAGGTCAAGGTTGACGGCAAGCGAAGGCGGGTCCTGAAACCGGGCGACTTCTTCGGCGAGATCAGCATGATCGATCGGGGACTTGCTACAGCCACTGTCACCACACTGACAAGTGCCCGCCTGTTCGTGATGAGCCACGCCCAGTTCCGCGACGCGATCAAAACAAACGAGCAATTGATGATGAGGGTCTTGATGGCGATGGGTGAGCGGCTGCGCGGGGACCTCGCGGCCACGCGCTGACGCCGGTCGGTCCATGCCCCGGGACTACCGATTAGTTTTACTGTTGGGCGCAGTCGTAGTTGTCATGCGCCTGTGGGTTTCTGAGCAAGAGGTGATGCCATGAGCAGCGTTCGGGTACTCGTCGGCACCCGCAAGGGAGCGTTCATATTGAATTCCGACGCCAGCCGGAAGCGCTGGAAGGTCGAGGGCCCGCACTTCGCCGGTTGGGAGATCTACCACGTGAAAGGTTCACCGGCGGACCCCGATCGGCTCTACGCGTCTCAATCGAGTGGCTGGTTCGGCCAGGTGCTGCAGCGCTCCGACGACGGGGGCAAGACATGGGATGCGGCGGGCAACCAGTTCCTTTACGAAGGCACGCCCGGGCCGCACAAGTGGTACGACGGCTCTCCTCACCCGTATGAGTTCAAGCGCGTCTGGCACGTGGAGCCGTCGCTGAACGATCCCGACATGCTTTATGCGGGCGCCGAAGACGCTGCCCTCTTCGAGTCCAGGGATGGTGGCAAGACCTGGGCGGAGCTGCCGGGATTGAGAACTCACCCCACGGCATCGGAGTGGGCTCCGGGAGCGGGCGGCCTCTGCCTGCATACCGTCCTGCTGGACCCGAGAGGTTCGGGCCGCATAGTCATCGCAATCTCCGCGGCCGGAGTGTTCCGCTCGGACGACTCCGGCAAATCGTGGCGGCCGGCGAACCGCGGCCTGCGTTCCAACACCATTCCCGACGAGGATGCCGAGGTCGGCCACTGCGTCCACCACGTCGCAATGCATCCGTCGCGTCCAGACGTGCTGTTCATGCAGAAGCACTGGGACGTCATGCGAAGCGACGACGGAGGCGAGAGCTGGCGCGAGATCAGCGGAAACCTGCCGACCGACTTCGGCTTCGTGATCGATGTCAACGCCAACGACCCGGAGACGGTCTACGTCGTCCCGATCACAAGTGACTCGCACCACTTCGTGCCCGACGGCAAGCTGCGCGTCTACCGCAGCCGCACGGGCGGCGACGACTGGGAGCCGCTGACGAACGGGCTTCCGCAGAAGGATTGCTACGTCAACGTGCTGCGCGACGCGATGGCGGTCGACTCGCTCGACCCGTGCGGCGTGTACTTCGGCACCAGCGGCGGGCAGGTCTACGCGTCGCCCGATGGCGGCGACACCTGGGCTCCCATCGTGCGCGATCTTCCCGGTGTGCTTTCGGTAGAGGTGCAGACGCTCTCGTGATCCAGGTCGTCCTGCCGACCAACCTGCAGATTCTGGCGGGTGTCGGTCGCGTCCTGCAGCTGGACGTCAGCGGCCAGGTCACCCAGCGCTCGGTGCTGGATGCATTGGAGGCGAATCACCCGGCCCTCCTCGGCACGGTTCGGGATCAGGTCTCGAAGAAGCGCAGGCCGATGGTCAGGTTCTTCGCCTGCGAGGAGGACCTGTCGGACGAGTCCCCCGACGCGCCGCTCCCCGACGAAGTCGCGACAGGCAAAGAGCCTTTCCTGATCATCGGCGCGATCGCCGGCGGCTAGTCAGCGCGCGCTCTTCGGCCGGCACCCCAAGCCAAATGTAGCCGCGCCGCTTGGATCAGAATCGCGGGGGAATGGGCGACGAGAGGCGGTCGAGGCGACCGTGGCGGCGCGGGGGTGGCTGCGGATGTGGATGCGCGAGCGTCCTTGTGGTCCTGACGCTCGGCTTGCTGCTGAGCCTTGTCAACGCGGGCGTGGGGATCGGTGTCTCCGTCCGCATCCCGCTGACCGACAGCAATCTCACCGTCGCGGGATCGGTTGGCAAGAAGGACAAAGCGCCGGACGCCCTTCCCGGTTACGTGCACGGAAAGCTTGGCGGGAATCAGAACTTCATCAACCAGTCGAACACCCTCACGATCTGGGTGGCCGAAGGGACCGCGATCATCGTTCTCGGCCATCAGGAAGGCGCGCCGCTGATCGACCTCCACCTCGAAGCAAGGTGAGAAGCGTCAGGTGTAGGCAGGACGTAACGGCACCGGCCAAACCTGGTCGGCGTGGATCACATAGCGCTGCGTCGCAAAGGCGCCTGCCCACAGCGGCCAGCAGGTCGTCAGCGTCAGGTGGTAGCCGTTGACGTCGGTCACGAGGGCGGTGCGGTTGTCGGGATTGACGATCTCCGCCGAGACAACCGAATACCGGAACATGCCGTAGCGCGTCTCGAGGTCGATCTCGTCGCCCTTGGCAAGCTGCGGGAAGTTGATCCAGTAGACGTTGTGGGCCGCCACGCCGACGGTGCCCGGGTCGCCGGGCCACCTGGTCGAGGGGTAGTGGCCGGGGCTCGCATACAGCACGCCGCTGCCGATACCCTCCTTGACCGCGGCGAAGTAGTCCAGTCTCGGTACGCGGATGGCGAAATCGACGCCTTCGAGCGGGCGTTTCAGGCTGGGATCGACGGTCTTCGGCGCGGTTCGCGCGGCCCCGGCCTGTTGCTGCCAGGCCTTGTTGAGGTGCTGCTGCTCGGAAATGCCGTTCCACATGCCGTAGGCGAAGTCGGCGAGCAGGGCAATGCCGACCACCAGGCACGTCAGCCAGAGCAGCGAGAAGACACGGGCGCGACTTGATCTGTTGGCGGCCGAGGCGCGTCGGAAAATGGCACGGCGGGCGTGCATCTCCTTTTTAGAACGCGCCAGCAATCCTCCTCCCCTTTCCTCGGGAGGGGTGGCGCCAAGCGCCGGAGTGGCTACAGCACGAAGTAGAAGGTGGCGCCTTCGCCCACCGCCCCTTCCGCCCAGATCCGGCCGCCGTGGCGGTTCACGATGCGCCGGGCGGTGGCCAGGCCGATGCCGGCCCCTGGGAACTGGCTGGAGCTGTGCAGGCGCTGGAACGCGCCGAACAGCCGGTGGGAATCGATCATGTCGAAGCCGACCCCATTGTCCTTGACGAAGATGCGGGCTTCGCCGTCGACCATCTCGCGGCCGATGGCGATCCTGGCCGCCTCGTTGCCGTCGGTGAACTTCCACGCGTTGTTGATGAGATTGCCGAGCAGGATACCCACCAGCCGCTGGTCGCCGACGGCGTTGATTCCAGGAGCGATCTCGACCTCCACCTGGCGCTTGGGATTGGCCGCTCGAATCTCATCCGCGATCCCTTTTGCCATCGCGCTGATGTCGATCTCCTCACGGCGCATTTCGCCGCTGGTGAGGCGAAAGAGCATCTGCAGGCCATCGAACACCGAGGTCATTCGCTTGCTCGCGTCTCGCATTCGCTCGAGGTAGTCGGTCGCAGTCGCATCGAGCTTCTTGCCGTACTTGTCGAGGAGTTTCTGGCTCAAACCGTCAAACGAAACGAGTGGCGCGCGCAGGTCGTGCGACACGGAGTAGCTGAAAGCCTCCAGCTCCCGGTTGATCGCTGTCAGTGCGATGGTGCGCTCTTCGACCAGCGTTTCCAGCTGGGTGCGGTAGCGGCGCAGCTCCTGCTGCGCGCGGTAGAGCTCGACAAACACGCTGACCTTGGCGCGCAGGATCGCCGGCACGACCGGCGCGAACACGAAGTCCACGGCCCCCAGGTTGTAGCCGCGCCCCATGTCGGTCTCGGCCTGATCGAGCGCCGTCACGAAGATGAGGGGCGTCAGCTCGGAGCGAGGCCGCTGGCGGATGAGCTGCGCGGTTTCGAAACCGTCCATGATCGGCATCCGGACGTCGAGCAGGACCACCGCGAATTCGTTGCGCAGCAACTGACGAAGCGCGTCGGCTCCAGACGAGGCCTCGACGATGTTCTCGTCGAGCGGCGCGAGGATTGTTCGCAATGCGAAGCGCTTCGTCGCGTCGTCGTCAACCACAAGGAGGTTGACCTTCGCCTTGGGAGGTGTCGGTTGAGGCTCGCTCTCGCGCGCCGCCGGGCGCGCCCGGGTCACCATCTCATCTTGCGGAACAGGTTCACCCCATCTCGCACCTGCTCGTAGTGGTCGCGGTCAGGACAGGAGAGCAGCGACTCGCGCTTGCCCAGGGCAAGGAAACCGCCGCGAATGAGGCTGTCATACATCAGGCGATGGGCGCGCTCCTGGAGCGAGGCCCGGAAATAAATGAGTACGTTCGCGCACACGATCAGATGGAAATCGTTGAACGAGCCGTCTGTGACAAGGCTGTGCCGAGCCCATGTGACGCTCGCCTGAAGGTCGCGATTGAAACGAGCGGTTCGCCCGGCGACCGAGTAGTGGTCGGCCAGGCTCGTCTGTCCGCCAGACTCCGCGTACGCGTCCTCATATCGCCGCACCTTCTCGAGGGGATACGAGCCGAGCCGGGCTATGGCCAGCATGTCTTCGTTCAGGTCGGTTGCGTAGATGCTGGTTCGCTTGAGCATGCCCGCTTCCTCGAGCAAGACGGCGAACGCGTACACCTCCTCACCAGACGCGCAACCGGCGACCCAGATCCGCAACGAGGGATACGTGCGGAGCAGCGGGACCACGTCCTCGAGGACGCATCGCAGCAGGTCCGGGTCGCGGAACATGCCGGTCACGTTGACGCCCACCGTGCCTAGGAACCGCTGCATACAGGCGGCGTCGTGCAGTACCCGGTCCTGGTAGGCGGACACGGTCTGCACGCCTTCGCGCGCCATGGCCGCCGCCACCCCGCGGCGGAGCGGGCTTAGCGCGTACTCACGAAAGTCGTAGCCGTAGCACAGGCGGATTCCCTCGAGTAGGAGCTGGATCTCGATGTCCTCGAGATCTGTTCCCGCCCCCTCAAGCCGGAGTGCTGCCCCTTCACCCCGGCTCACTGCACCAGCCAGGACTTGAGCATGGACAGCAAATGCACGTTGTTGACCGGCTTGGCGATGTAGTCGGATGCCCCCGCCTCGATGCATTTCTCGCGGTCTCCTTTCATGGCCTTGGCCGTCAGCGCGATGATCGGCCGATCGGCGAAGGCCTTGAGTTCACGCATCTTCGACATCGTCACGTAGCCGTCCATCTCAGGCATCATCACGTCGACCAGGGCGATGTCAATGTCGTCGTTTTGCTGCAGGAGCTCCAATGCTTCCTGGCCGGAATCGACCGAGACGACCTCCATCTTCTGGCGCTCGAGCATCGCGGTGAGCGCGAAGATGTTTCGGATGTCATCGTCGACGACCAGGACTTTCTTGCCGGCGAGCGCAGCGCTCGAGACGTCGGAACCACTTGCGCCGGAGTCCGCCTCCTCGTCATTTCCGGTCTCGCGCAGGATGACCGAGATTTCCTGCTTGAGGCGCTCAGGGGACCGCGCGTCCTTGATCACGATGCTCTTCGCGGCCTTGCCGAGCTTGATCTCCTCCTTGCGAGTCAGGTCCCGCGCTGTGTAGACGAGAAGCGGCGTCGAGCCGAGGGCGTTGCTTGCCTCAAGCTCGTCGATGACGTTCCACCCGCTCATGCCCGGTAGCCCAAGGTCGAGGACGACGCAGTCGAACGTCTCCTTCTGAAGCAAGCTCAGGGCCTCGTCTCCGCTGGCAACCGCAGTCGTCCGAGTGTTGCTCGGGGCCATCAGATCGGTGATGAACTGCCTCTGCACCGGGTCGTCCTCGACCACGAGAAGCGACTTGGCGGGCTCGAAACCGTTCGTGTATCGGGAGGCCACGGGTTCCGCCTGCCACGAACCTTCGCCTCCGCCGGCCACCAGGACCGGCTCCGGGGCAATTTCGACCATTTTGTGGGAACTGCCCTCCATGGCGTCCGCCGGCGTGAGCCGGCGCGGCTGGATGGGCGCGATCAGGGGCAGGTAAACCGTGAAAATGCTGCCGATGCCAGGCTCGCTCTGCAGCCTGATCTCGCCGCCGAGCAGGCGGGTGAGCTCGCGGCAGATCGAAAGGCCGAGGCCGGTGCCTCCGTACTTACGGCTTGTCGAGCCATCCGCCTGCGCGAAAGACTCAAAGATCGACTGCTGCTTCTCGAAGGCGATGCCGATCCCGGTGTCGACGACCCGGAATGCGAGCACCCGCGAGGCGCGATTCAAGCTTTCGTTGGAGGGGCTCCAGCCGCTGATCGCCATCTCGGCGATGAACTCGACCTTTCCTTTCTCGGTGAACTTGAACGCGTTGCTCAGCAGGTTGTTCAGGATCTGCTGCAAGCGCTGAGGGTCGGTGGGGATCGTCTCGGGCAGGTCCGGCCGGAGGTCGATCAAGAAGGCGAGCTTCGTCGCCTCGGCGACGTGACGGAAGGTCCGCTCCAGCATCGGCCTGAGCTCGGCCAGCGGCCAGCTGCTGATGTCGAGGGCCACGGTCCCAGATTCGATCTTGGACAGGTCCAGGATGTCGTTGATCAGCTTCAGGAGGTCAGTGCCCGACGACCGGATGATGGTCGCGTACTCGACCTGCTTGGCGAGCAGGTTTCCGTCAGGGTTTGCGGCCAGCTCCTGGGCCAGGATCAAGAGGCTGTTGAGCGGCGTCCGAAGCTCGTGCGACATGTTCGCGAGGAATTCGGACTTGTAGCGCGACGTGAGGGCGAGCTGCTCCGCTTTCTCCTCGACCAGAACTTTGGCCGACTCGACCTCGAGCCGCCTCTGCTCGATCTCGGCGTTCTGCTCCGCCAGCTGGCGCGCTTTGCCGGCCAGCTCTTCGTTCGTCCGCTGCAGCTGGTCCTGCTGGCTCTGCAGCTCGGTGGCCAACGACTGCGACTGCTTGAGCAGGTCTTCCGTCCTGCTGTTCGCCTCGATCGTGTTGAGCACGATGCCGATGCTCTCGGCGAGCTGGTCGAGGAAATCGATATGGGTTGCGCTTAGCGGCTGGAACGAAGCCAGCTCGATGACCGCGCGCACCTCGCCTTCGAACAGGACAGGCAGCACGACGATATTCGCCGGCACCGCCTCACCGAGGGCGGAATTGATCTTGATGTAGTCCTTCGGCACGTTCTTGATGACGATCCGCTTCTTCTCGAGCGCGCATTGACCGATCAGTCCTTCGCCAAGGCTGAACTCCATCGGGACGTTGCGCCGCTGCTTGTAGGCGTAACCGGCCTGAAGCGCGAGGCGCGCCGGGCTCCCGTTGGCGCCGACCATGCCGTAGAACACGCCATGCTCCGCGTGGACCAGCGGCGCCAGCTCGGAGAGGATCATCTTCGAGACCGTCATCAGGTCGCGCTGGCCCTGCAGCATCCGGGTGAACCGGGTCAGGTTGGTCTTCAGCCAGTCCTGCTCAGTGTTCTTCTCGGTTGTGTCGCGAAGGTTGCCGATCATCTCGTTGATGTTGTCCTTGAGGTTTGCCACCTCGCCCTTCGCGTCGACGTTGATGGATCGAGTGAGGTCACCTTTGGTCACCGCCGTCGCCACCTCGGCGATGGCGCGCACCTGAGTCGTCAGGGTGGCAGACAGCTGGTTGACGTTGTCGGTCAGATCGCGCCACGTGCCGGCCGCGCCAGGCACGTTGGCTTGACCGCCCAGGCGCCCCTCGGCGCCGACCTCGCGCGCGACGGTCGTCACCTGCTGGGCGAAGACCGCGAGGGTGTCGGTCATGCCGTTGATGGTGTCGGCGAGCTCTGCAATCTCGCCTTTCGCCTCCAGGGTCAGCTTGCCTTTCAGATTGCCGTTGGCGACCGCGGTGACCACGCGTGCGATGCCGCGCACCTGGTCGGTCAGGTTGCTGGCCATCGTGTTGACGTTGTCTGTGAGGTCCTTCCAGGTTCCGGCGACACCTTCCACGTTGGCCTGGCCGCCGAGCTTGCCGTCGGTACCCACCTCGCGCGCGACACGAGTGACTTCTTTGGCGAAGGCGTTCAGCTGGTCGACCATCGTGTTGATGGTCTGCTTGAGGTCGAGAATCTCGCCCCGGACGTCCACTGTGATCTTCTTCGACAGGTCACCTTGCTGGACCGCGGTGGTGACCTCGGCGATGTTTCGGACCTGGCTGGTCAGGTTGCCGGCCATGATGTTGACGTTGTCGGTCAGGTCTTTCCAGACTCCGCCGACACCCTGAACCTCTGCCTGGCCGCCCAGGCGGCCGTCAGTGCCGACCTCACGCGCCACGCGCGTCACCTCGTTGGCGAAGGCGTTCAGCTGGTCGACCATGGTGTTGATGGTCTGCTTCAGCTCGAGGATCTCGCCCCGGACGTCCACTGTGATCTTCTTCGACAGGTCACCTTGCTGGACCGCGGTGGTGACCTCGGCGATGTTGCGGACCTGGCTGGTCAGGTTGCCGGCCATGAAGTTGACGTTGTCGGTCAGGTCTTTCCAGACGCCGCCCACGCCCTTGACGTCGGCCTGGCCGCCCAGACGGCCTTCGGTGCCTACCTCACGCGCCACGCGCGTCACCTCACCGGCGAAAGCGTTCAGCTGGTCGACCATGGTGTTGATCGTTTGCTTGAGCTCGAGGATCTCGCCCCGGACGTCCACCGTGATCTTCTTCGAGAGGTCGCCCTGCTGGACCGCGGTGGTGACCTCGGCGATGTTGCGGACCTGGCTGGTCAGGTTGCCGGCCATGAAGTTCACGTTTTCAGTCAGGTCCTTCCACACCCCGCCGACGCCCTTGACGTCGGCTTGACCGCCGAGCTGGCCTTCGGTGCCGACCTCGCGTGCAACGCGGGTCACCTCTTTGGCAAACGCGTTCAGCTGGTCGACCATCGTGTTGATGGTCTGCTTGAGCTCGAGGATCTCTCCGCGGACGTCGACGGTGATCTTCTTGGAGAGGTCGCCATTCGCGATTCCGGTCGTGACCTCGGCGATGTTGCGGACCTGGCTGGTCAGGTTGCCGGCCATCAGGTTTACGTTGTCGGTCAGGTCTTTCCAGATACCTCCGACGCCCTTGACCTCGGCCTGGCCGCCCAGCTTGCCTTCGGTGCCGACCTCGCGCGCGACACGCGTCACCTCGCTCGCGAAGGCGTTCAGCTGGTCGACCATGGTGTTGATCGTGTTCTTGAGCTCGAGGATCTCGCCGCGAACGTCGACGGTGATCTTCTTCGACAGGTCACCTTGCTGGACCGCCGTCGTGACCTCCGCGATGTTGCGGACCTGGCTGGTCAGGTTGCCGGCCATCAGGTTGACGTTGTCGGTCAAGTCTTTCCAGACGCCCGCGACGCCTTTGACCTCGGCCTGGCCGCCAAGGTTGCCCTCGGTACCGACCTCGCGAGCGACGCGCGTCACCTCGCTGGCGAACGCATTCAGCTGTTCGACCATCGTGTTGACCGTCTTGGCGGTGTTGAGGAACTGCCCTTGCAGAGGCCGGCTTTCGATCTCCAGCGCCATGGTCTGCGACAGATCGCCGTTGGCCACGGCGCTGATGACGCGTGCAATCTCCGTGTTCGGTCGGGCGAGGTCTTCTACGAGGTCATTCACCGCCTCGAGGGTCGGCGCCCACGCGCCAACCTCCCCGGTGGCGGCGCGCTTGAGCTGTCCCTCCTTGCCGATGCTGCGGGTCAGGCGATGAATCTCGCGCTCGAGGCGCTGGTTCGATTCGATGACAGCGTTCAGGGCCGCCGCCACTCTGTTGGCGGAGCCCCTTGGCGACGCGGACGGCATGCGCGCGGAGAAGTCCCCGTGCTGAACCGCCTCCAGGACGCGCAGCATCGTCTTGCTGTCGATCTCGGCCGAGCCACTCGTACTGCGGGCGGTCTTCCTTGCCGCGCTCTTGACTTCCATCTTTTCCGTTCCTTCCTTCCTTGCCTATTTCGCTGCTCGACTCACAGACTCATTGGGACCCAAAAGCTGATTCGCGTGCCCCTGCCGGGCTCGCTCTCGATGCGGCACCAACCGCCGGCCAGCTGGGCACGCTCGCGCATCGCCACGAGGCCGATGTGACCGGGCATGCGGACTGACTCGGCGACGACGAAGCCGGTGCCGTCGTCGCTGACCGCCACGCGAACTCCGCCGTCGACGGCTTCCACGGCAACCATCAGCTTTGTTGCGCGGGCGTGCTTCTCGACGTTGTTGAGCGCTTCGGCGATGTTCTTCAAGATGATCGCCTGGATCGCGGGCGGAACATCAGCCGGCACACTGATAGCGATATGCGGCTCGATTCCGGCGCGAATCCGCAGCGACTCGAGACGTTCGCTGATCGCCTCGCGCAAATCGCCTGGCAGCTGAAGCGGTTCCGGACTGACGTTGGTCAGCAGCCGGCGAAGCGAGTCCTCGACTTTTCTCAAGGTGTGGCGAACCTGATCGAGCTGAGCACCCTGGTGACTTCCGTTTGAATCGGCGCGGCACCGCTCGAGCTGCAGCTCGGCGGCGGTCAGGAGCTGAAGCGAGTCGTCGTGCAGGGCGCTGGCAAAACGGCGCCTCGCCTCATCGCCGCCTGCCGCGATGTTGTTGAGTAGATGCCGGCGCGCCGCCATCGCCTCTTCCAGGCGCGCAGCTGCGCGGCTGAGCTCATCCTCCGACTCCTTGTACTGCCACAGGAGTCCGGCGGCCATCCCGAACAGACGCAGGACCCAGAGATCGTGGGCCGTGAATCCGTGCGGCGAGTCGTAGACGGCCACCGCTCCGATCCGGCGCTCGCCGGCTCGCCACGCCACCGCGATCGAATTCTTGACGTCGTTCAGTCCTGCGTTGCGCCACATCGCGTCCAGCTCGGGGGCGGATCCCTTCAAGAGCGCGAGCTGGTCCTCGAAGACGAGCAGCTCCATCACCCCCTCGCCCCTCGCGCCGAGCGGGAGCCGGATGTTGTGAACGGGCGACTCGTCTGCGAAGCCATAGGCCGCTGGCTGGAGCCCGAGGGTTCCTCGTGCCCCAAGTCGCCAGAAGGCTGCGCGGCGAGCACGAGTCTGCTCGGCGATCGTCGCGCCAAGGCGAGCGAAGAAGGACGGCAGGTCCTCGTCTGAGTCGAGGTATGACGACACAGCTGAGAGAGCGGCCAGGGCCGACTCCTGCGATCGCTCGAGCTGGTGCGGCGAGCGCCTCGCCCTTGGCGCGCGGTCGCCAGCGACAGCAAATTCGCCGCCGGTTACGGGCAGCTCGACTGTTTCCACATTCTCCCCCCAGGGCACAATTTTTCGATTTACATCAAATCGAATGGGGGGTGGTTTCGTCACCGTACAAGTGAGGTAGAGGCGACGGGCGCCTCGGGCCGGCTGGAAAGTGGTGTGCCCACCCCTTGCGCCGCACATCTAGTTAACGCGCCGGGGACTTCCCGTTACTGAACCCGAGCCAAGTTCACAAGGCCTGGCCAAAAGAAGACCGGGCCCGCGAGTCGCGAGCCCGGCCCTTGTGTCGCCCTTTAGCGCCTTCGGTTACGCAGTCCGAGAGCGCCTAGAAGCATCAGGATGCCGCCCAGGATGCCGCCCAGGATGGGCGTGCCTGTCGCGGCAAGGACTTCGCCTGTTCCGCCGGATGTGGCGGTCGCCCCAGCCACGGTGCCGCTGCCGGCAACGGTGCCGCTCGCGGATGTTCCGCCTGTTGGAGCCGTGCCTCCACCGCTCGGAGACGTTCCGCCGCTCGGAGACGTTCCGCCGCCGGTGGGTGTTCCACCACCGCTGGTGGGCGGTGTGCTCTGGTTGACGGTGGGCGTGCTGGCGTTGGCCGAGCCGGAGCTGGCCACGCTGCCCGTGGTCTGGTTGGACACGGTGGGCGTGGTGCCGTTGGCCGAGCCGGAGCTGGCCACGCTGCCCGTGGTCTGGTTGGACACGGTGGGCGTGGTGCCGTTGGCCGAGCCGGAGCTGGCCACGCTGCCCGTGGTCTGGTTGTTCACCGTCCCGGTGGTACCGGTGGTGTTGCCGGTGCTCGCCCCGACGCTGTTGTTGTTCCCCGCCCCGACGCTGCCCGAGGCTGTGCTCCCCGTGGTGTTGCCGGTGCTGGCGCCCGTGCTGGTGTCCCCGCCCGCTCCCGCGCTACCGGTCGTCGCGGTGCTTCCGGTGGTGTTGCCAGTGCTCGCGCCCGTGCTTTCACTGTCGGCGTCGGCTTCGTTCGACTTGCTGGCCTTGGTCCGGTCGTCGCCGTTACCTGACTTGCCGCCCGCAACATCCCCGCGCGAGTCAGAGTTGCCTTCGCCGGCTTCCTTGTGCTGCGCGTTTCCGGATGCGGACGTCGAGGCGCCGGCGCTGCCGTTCGCCTTGCTGGCGCCGCTGGCCGTCGACTTGTTGCCGGAGGACGTCGAGGACTTGTCGCTGCTTCCAACGCTGGCGCTTCCGCTGCCGCTGGCCTTGGCGCTGGCGTCAGCGCTGGCCTTGGCGCTGCCATTCGCCGTGGCGCTGCTGTTCGCGCCCGCGGACGCGTTCCCGCTGCTTTGAGCCGCATGGCTCCCGCTGCTCTTCGGACTCGACTGACTGGTCCCGCTCGTCTGGCTGCTGCTGCCTGCGCTCTTTTGGCTGCCGCTAGCCGTCCCGCCCCCGCCCTTGCCTTTCCCTCCGCTGCTGTCGCCGTCACCGCCGCCAATGTGACTCTCGTTCTTCGCCGTTGGGCTGTCATGGCGAGGAGCCATCGCGGAAGCACTCGTATGATCGCGTGCTTTGCCCTGGCCGTGCGAGTTGTCCGCTGCCAGAGCCGGAGACGTGCGAGCAAGCATGAGGAGAAGTCCGGCCATAAGGACGAACGCGTTGACGGCCAGGCGCCGCGCGAGCGCGGGTCGACTGGCTACAAACTCGCCGAACGCTTCCAAATGCCCACCTCCACGTGGAAATGAGCGATTGCCTCGCCGCCATCCTGGACACCAACCCCTTCAGCCCAAGGGGATATGTCGCAGAACGCCCCGCTCAGCGTTCCCTAGTAGGGCAATACGCTTGCAATGGAAACGCAAACTGCATCGCTTGTAACCATGGACGCGGCGACGAGTGAAGACTCGGTCGCCGCTTATGCCGAGGATTTGCTCGCCGGAACCGGCTGGCAGGTCGACTCGGTGCGGCGGCGAGGCAACAGGCTGGAACCGCCCGACTCGTACTGGTCGCTGTTCAAAGTCGGCGTGAGCCACATTAATAAGGACGAGGAAGAGCGCGACTTGCGCCTCGTCGCGAAAGGCGCCCTGAACCCCGAGGCCTGGGCAAAGCTGGCGGCGCGCCTCGAGCGATACGGCGCCGGCAACCGCAGCGACCCGATCAACGGAATCGGTTATCCGACCCTGTTTCCCGAGACGCAGCATGCGTACTGGTTCTATCCCTTCGACCCCACGATGCCCAACCTGCCGCTCGCCAACGATCCGGTCCGCATGTCCAGCATCCTTCTGGGCGTCGACAGCCCGGGCGATGTCCTGGCGGCAGCTCGTCACCTCGAAATCGAGCGCGTTCGCTACGTGCCCGAGGTGGGCGCCATCCTTCGCTACACGACTGACACCGGGAGCATGCCGGGCACGGTGTACGGCAAGGTGCAGCCGGGCGGGCGCGGCCTGAGGACGTTTCAGGTCGTGAATGGACTTTGGCGGGCGGCCGCGCGCTATCCCGGACTGCTCAACCTACCCCGGCCCTTGGGCTACGTCGAGGACATGGGCCTGCTGCTCGAGGAAGGAGTCCGCGGCAAGCCGATTTCCGGCAAGCGCACGAGCGCGGCCTTCGCAATGACCGGGGTCGCGGCGGCAGACGCCCTCGCGGTCATCCACGAATCCGGGGTCCCTTCCGATCAGGTGATCCGGATCGAAAACGAGTTCGTCCGTCTCGAGAAAGTTCTGCAGCAGTTCGCCTACGTGCTCCCGAACGGGCACTTCCTGCTGAAGGACCTGATCACGCACATGCGCGAGCGCGTGCGCAAGACGTCCGAAGAAGACTGGCTGCCGACCCACGGCGACATGAAGTACGACCAGTTCATCCATCACAACGATCAGTACACGCTGCTGGACTTCGATTACTTCGCGACCGCGGAAACAAGCTACGACCTGGGCAAGTTCTGCGCCTATCTCGTCCCGTCGTCACCGAGGGACTGGAGGGAATCCGTCGCCGCGGAAGAGATCCGGGCGCGGTTCCTCCACCGATATCAGGAGCTCCGGCCATACGCAACCCTCCAGCGGTTCGGCGTGTACGAGTCGCTGCAGCTGGCCCTGCGCGCGATGGCGTTCATGTGGGCTCAGACCCACGGGTGGGAGCGGATCGCTGAGACTTTCCTGGTCCTGGCGTTCGAGCGCCTCAAGAGCCGCCTCCCGACTCAAGCCTGAGTTCAACCTCAAAGACAGGCCTATCGATCTCTTTTACAAGCCTTAACCGAACAGGTACGCGCGTGGCACCCCGTAGGCCCCCAGACTCTGCCGTCTGCCATGCGACTTGCATCTTGGCTTGGGGGACTCCTGATCGCCGTCGCCGTCGCCACGAGCGTCGGCGCGATCACGCTCGCGCGTCATCACGCCACCGGCTCACCAGGACTGACGGCGTCCCGGCACGCAGCCGGCCCGACGATCGGTGCCAACGACCCGGCGCCCGATCCTCCGCATAAGGTCCTGCCTCCGACTCCCAGCCCAGACCCGACCGCCGCTCCGGCGCCTCCAGCCGCCGCGCCCGCGGCGTCCCGCCCGCCGGCCAGGCCGGCCGTCGTGGTCAACTCCACACACCAGGCGCTGATCAACCAGGACAGGGCTGCACACGGATTGGGTCCGCTGACGTGGAGCGGGTGCCTCTACAACGTGGCCGTCGCGAATGCGAAACGGATCGCCGCTCAGGGCTCCCTCTCACACACCAATGGACCTCAGGCGGACCTGTCCTGCGGCCTGGGTCGCCAGGCCGGCGAGAACATCGGCGACTGGTCCGGCGGCATCAACGATGCGAAGCTCAACTCGATGTTCATGGCCAGCCCCGACCACTACGCCAACATCATGGGTCCATACCACTACGTCGCGACTGCGTGGGTCGTCGCTCCGAACGGCTACGGCTATATCGCGGTCGAGTTCAGCTGAACTCGAGCCTCGGGTAGCGCCAATTTAGCGAGCGTTGTTCTGACGTAGCGCTCAAGACGCGGCACTGTACCGCCCAGATGAGCGCTCGGAGGAGGAGCGCGAAGGGTGTCAACCGGACCGGTCGCGGGCCGCGACCAGCAAGCGCTCTGGCGCCGTCCCATCGCTTGGCTGTGGGCCAAAAAAGCGTGGATCGCCGCGCTGGTCGGAGCCTTGTTGATCGCCACGACCGTCTACGTGTTGTGGGCGATCAAGGATCTGCCCGATCCGAGCCAGAACGTGCTCGCCGCGGGCGACGTCATGGTGCTCGACCGAAACGGCAAGCTGATCGAAGACTGGAGCCCGGCCGGCCACTATCACGTGACGCTCCAGCTCAAAGAGATGGGCGCCTACGCGCCCAAGGCCGTCCTCGCGGCGGAAGACCGCAACTTCTACAGCCACGGCGCGATCGACCCGATGTCGACTGCCCGCGCCGCGTGGGTCGACATCACGTCACGCGGGCTGCATGAGGGGGGCAGCACGATCACACAGCAGCTGGTGAAGATCCAGCTGCTCACGCCTGAAAAATCGATCACGCGAAAAGTCCAGGAGGTCGTCCTCGCAGTTGCGCTCGAGCAGCGCTACTCCAAAGACCAGATCCTCGGCATGTACCTGAACCGCATCTATTTCGGACACGGTGCTTATGGCGTGGGCGCGGCGGCCCGAACGTATTTCAACAAGGACGCAAAAGACATCTCTCCGGCACAGGCCGCGTTTCTTGCGGGCTTGATCCAGGCCCCGGCCGCATACGACCCGCTGGTCCATTACGACCTGGCACAGGGTCGTGAGCTCTACGTCCTCCAGGGCATGGTGGCGACGGGGGCTCTCAGCCCCGACGAAGCCGACAAAGCCGCCAAGGAGGACATCCGCTCCGAGCTCCACATCCAATCGACCGCGCGCCAGAGCAAGGCCCCGCACTTCGTCGACCACGTGCTCATCGACCTGGAGAAGTCGTTCGGCTCGGCCGCCGTGCAGCAGGGCGGGATCGTGGTGCGCACGACGCTCGACCTCGATGTGCAGAAAGTGGCGCAGGACGCTGTCGCCAACGGCGTGCAAGACCTCGCTCGCTTCAACGTCAACAACTCCGCGCTGATGGCGGCGGATCCGAAGACAGGAGAGGTGCGTGCCTGGGTTGGCTCGGCCGACTACGGGAACGACTCGATCGGTGGCCAGTTCGACGTTGTGATGTCGCCGCGCCAGCCCGGATCGTCTTTCAAGCCGTACGTTTATGAGGCGGCGTTGCGTGACCACAAGATCACGTGGGCCACGGTCCTCCATGACAAGCTGACCAACTTCAACGGCTACACGCCGCACGATTTCGACAACGGCGGCATGGGCGATATCAAGGCCAGTACCGCGATTCTGTACTCGCGCAACATCCCGGCGGTGCAGGTGGGCCAGATGGAAGGTATGAACAACGTCATCGACCTCGCCCACGCGATGGGGATCAAGAGCAAGCTCGAGCCGTATCTCTCAACCGCGATCGGGGCGAGCGTGGTCACCCTTTACGAGCACGTGCAGGGCTACCAGACTTTCGCCAACAACGGCCAGCGCGTCGATCTGCGCGTGATCAATGAGGTGCAGGACTCGAGCGGCCACACCGTCTTCAAGTACGAGAACCCATCCAGCACCACGGTTCTCACGCCTGCCGAGGCGTTCCTGATGACGGACGTGCTCAAGAACTATCAGAACACCTGGCGTTTCGGCTGGAACCGCCAGATGGCGAGCAAGACCGGCACCAGCGACAACGGCAAGGGTGGGATCCCGGACTCCTGGATCATGGCCTATAACCCGGACATCGTCGTGGGCGTTTGGATCGGTAACACCGCGCCCGACGGCGGTGGCGGGCTCATCCGCGCCTACGGCGAGAACGTCGGCCTCACGATCATGAAGCGCTTCGTGAACGGACTGCCAACGAACATGCGCGGCTGGTACCAGCGGCCGGCGGGGGTGGTGCAAGGGTGCGGCGGCGACCCTCAGGATCCGTTCCTGCAGGGGGCCTGCACGTCGCCGACGCCTTCGGCATCTCCGAGCCCCTCGCCCAGCGGGAGTCCGACCGTACTGCCTTCCGTGCTGCCGTCGATTCTCCCCTCAGCCTCGCCCTCGGCGTCGCCACCGGCCTCGCCACCACCGGCGTCGCCGTCCGCCAGCCCGGCGCCAGCGGCGGCCCCGCAACCATCTCCGAGCTGATGCTTGCCATGAGAAGTCCTGAGACTCCGTTCCTGGACAGCGTCGAACGCCGAAGGCCCGGCTCATCGCTTCGCGCCTACGTGACGCGCACGCTGCCGCACAGCTCAACCATCGTGGTCGCCAACCGCGCCCCGCACGAACCACGACCCGAGGGTGGCTTCACGCGCGGCGCGGGCGGCGTCATCACGGCGCTGCTGACGCTCGCGGAGGTGGCCGCGGCCGACTGGGTGGCGTGTGCTCGAACCGACGGCGAGCGGGCGCTCATCGACGAGCACGGCACCACGTGGAAGGCTCCGCTGCTCCGCAGCGAAACGCGGCTGCACTACGCCACGCCAACGCCGGAACAGTACGAGCAGTACTACTCCGTGATCGCGAACCCGGTGCTCTGGTTCGTCCAGCACTATCTCTGGGACCTCGCCAACCAGCCCGTCATCAACGGCCGGATCCACCGCGCATGGAAAAACGGCTACGTCGAGGTCAACAAGCAGGTTGCGCGCAAGGTCGTCGAGGTGGCGAGGGGGCTACCAGGCCGGCCGCTTGTCATGGTCCACGACTACCAGCTCTATCTGGTGCCGAAGCTCATACGCGAGCAGCTGCACGGCGCGACCATCCAGCACTTCGTGCACATCCCGTGGCCGACGCCGCAGTACTGGAAGGTCCTGCCGCGCGAGATGCGCGATGCGATCCTTTACGGCCTTCTGGGCTGCGATATCGTCGGTTTCCAGACGAGCCTCGACGTGCGTAACTTCCTGATGACGTGCGAGGAGAACGCGGGCCTTGCCGTGGATGAGCGCGAGAAGGCCGTGCTCGTGGACGGACGTGTTGTCTACGCGCGCGCCTATCCCATCTCGATCGATGTCGCTGGCACGACACGGCTCTCCTACTCGCACGGCGTCATGGTCGAGGAGCGGAAGCTGCGTGACTGGCGGCCTGAACACCTCATCGTGCGCATCGACCGCACCGACCCGTCGAAGAACATCGTGCGCGGCTTTCTCGCCTACGAGAAGCTGCTGGCCCACCATCCGGAGCTCAGAGGCAGGGTCCAGTTCTGGGCCTTCCTGCAACCATCGCGCCAGGACGTCGCTGCTTACCGGAACTATGTCCGCAAGGTGCGCCAGACCGTGCTGCGCATCAACGCCCAGTACGGCGCGCAGGGTTGGCTTCCGATCCGCCTCGAGCTGGGCGAGAGCGTGCGCAAGGCGATGGCCGCGATGCGCAGCTTCGACGTGCTGGTGGTCAACTCCGTCTACGACGGCCTCAATCTGGTGGCCAAGGAAGGCGCGCTGGTGAACCGTTCGGACGGCGTGATCGTGCTGTCGGAGAACGTTGGCGCGCATGAAGAGCTATCTCAGCACGTGCTGTCGGTGAACCCATTCGACATCGAAGCGACCGCGAACGCGATGCACCAGGCGATCGTGATGGGCATCGAGGAAAAACGGCGGCGCAACGAGGGGGCGCGCGAGGTGGTGCGGACCAATGACATCGCGCGCTGGATCACGCGCCAGGTGCAGGACATCCGCGACCTCGCGGCCGCACCCGGGCTTCGGGCAGGCTAGCCGAAGTTCAGACGGCTAGTAGCCTCCCGGTCCCCAGCGGCCCGAGCGGCGCGCCACGGTGACGTTGCGGTAGAAGATGATCGCGACCAGCCGAGCCAGCACCCAGCCGATCAGCGCGTAAACGAGGATCGCCACCACGACGGACATCTCGAGCTGCGACTGCTCGTTGCCGATCGTGGGAAGGAGGTTCATGAACGGCGCCAGGAAGAAGTCCGTCACGCCGTATGTCCATCGCGTGAAGCCGGCATGGGGATTGGCGCCGAGCAGCTTCAAGACGAGCCGGATGACGAGCAGCCCGTCGATCACTCCGAAAACGAGATAGATCAGCTCCACCGCGCGAAAGCCGGGGTTGAAGGTGCTTACGACCTCCGACGTGCTCGGCGCCACGGCCGGGTCCATTGGCTCTTCAGACCGCACGCTCCGGTGCTCGTGCACGCGTCCCGTCACCGGGTCGCGCTCGATGTCGGTTTCCTTGCGTTCCATTTGGGTACTCCCTTGCCTGGTTGTAAGCGCTGAATTGGGGCTACGAATGAAAACGCCCGGGGCCACGTCGGCACCCGGGCGCTCTGGGGAGGTAGTCGGTCGGTTAAATCAGGAGGGATACCAGAGGGGCATGACCGAAAGCATCAGGTCGTGATCGACATCCGGGTTGACGCTGTAGCTCCCGATCTGATACTGCCAGCCGACGAGGTTGCCGCCGCAACCTGGGTTGTATGGTCCGAAGCCCGGGGCGCTTGCTTTCGCGAAGTTGCCCAGCAGCGATGGTTGAAACGACCAGAGAAACGAGTCACGTGCGATCTGAGGGTTTGCCGCCACCGCGCCGCAGAATGCGTTCGCAAACTCGCTTCCGGCCGTCCCGTTGCCGTAATAGATGGGAGCGTAGTGGGCCGCTTTAACTCCGTCGAACCATCCTTCAACGAAACCGGGGTCCACGTTGACTGCTCCCGGACAAGCGTCACCAGGCGGCTCGATGTCGATCGCGAGGCCGACGCCTTGCGGAATCCGGAGGAAGGTCGCGGCGGAGATGGCTTCGTCGGCGTAGGCCCTTCCCACGTCGTAGCCAACCACGCTGGAGCAGTTGTAGTCGTTGTAGATGGGCAGGATTCCCATGTGCCTCGCTTTGGCAACCAACACTTCAGTCCAGCTGATACCGGGACAGACGGTGTCGGTCAGGTAGCGACCCCAGAAGTCGGGCGTTCCCATGTTCTGCACGATCTGGGGGTACAGGCCGTTGCCCCCATTCGGATCCGTTGTAAAAGCCTTGCAGGAGTCGACCCCCCACATCATGTGGGTCGGTTCGATGGATGCTGAACGCGTCTGGATGTTGATGAGCGACGCCGGACCCGACAGCTTTTGCATGAGCTGGGCAAACGGGTTTCCTGTATTGGTTGGAGGGACGGCGCCGATGGCCGCGGTGAAATGCGGTTTCGCGCCTGAGGCGACCACCTCAGCGCCGCAGGTGCTTCCTGATTTGCATGGCGGCGCGACGAGGTGACCCTGCTCGTCGAAGATACCGAGGCTCCAGGGCGTGCTCGAGAGGTCGGCATTTGCGGTCGCCGTGAGATACACGATGCTGCCGGCCTGGCCATTCCAGTGGCCCTCGAGGCCCGCTGACAGCCACACTGGCGACACCAGCTGAGACTGGGCTTGCGCTTCTGGTGGCGGGAACGTTTGCGAAGGCTTGCCAAGCACCGCGATCAAGGCACGTGCTCCGCTGGTCGGCTGGGCCAACGCGCTGCTGCAGCTGGTTCCCTGCCGGCAGTACGTGAGCTTGGCGTTGGTGTTGAGATCGAAAATTTGGAGGTCGTACCCCAGCTTCTCGACAGGAACGGTCGACGTCGCCGTGAGGGTCACCGGCTTTCCGGGACCGACAGCGATTGTGGAGACGGCAAGGCTGACGGCGAGCCATTTCGCGTTCAGCCGGTTGGAGGCGATGGCGGAACCATTGGCCGGCAACTGTGAAGTCGGTGGTGTGATGAACGCAGCGAATGTGTGGATGCCGGACTTGGCCGAATAGGCGACGCTGCACTGGCTTCCCGCCAAACAAGCACCCGCCAGGGTGCTGGTCGTCTCGTCGAAAATCTCGATCGCGCGGTTGGTTCCCGTCACGCTAACGCTCGCCGTCGCGACCAGCACGATGCTTTGGTCCGGCACTGGTGCCGGCGAGGTCGTGGTTAGCTCGAGGCGCGCCGGCGGCAACACGGCGGCGCCTGGCCGGAGTGACTGCATCGGCACGCTCGGCAAAACGGTAGGCACGCTCGGGGCGCCAAGGTTGTCAGAGCCTGCACCCTCCACCACAGCCGGAAGGCCGGCGTCCGTGCATGCGGCGACGCTCGAGGGCGCCACGATGCCGTCTGGAACCGAGCAAGCTGTCTGGCCGTCCGGAGTCGAAGATGCACCAGGCTGCGGCGAAGAGAATTGATTCGCGCTGCATGCGACCGCCGCGCCTGAGCGAGGACAGGCCTGGCTGCCTTCCGGCAGGCTGAGCTGCATACCGTTGGTCGAGACCACCCCGCATTGCGCTGGGGTGGCGGCAGCGGCCGCGCACTCGGTCTCGGTGCCCTGGCCGCGGACTGCCGCTAGGTTCGCCGCCGGGGCAGCCGCCACGCCCATGATGCTCAGATGGTTGGAGGCCACGACGAAGGCAACCACCAGATGGGCCTTTGGGCGCGACCGGATACTGAGTAGAAGCTGTCGAAAGACGTGCACTGATACCCCCGTTTGCCGCGCACCCACCAAGAGGTGGCGGGAGAAGATGGGGCCAACCTACGGTTGGCATGCCAGTGCACCTACGGCGGGCGGGTTAAATAGCTTCAAGCCTTGTGAATTGGCCTGAAACCGCCTCAAAAGCCGGCATTTTTGGCACCAGGCCCACCGGCTGAAGCAGGAAGTAAGAAGCAGCCCGGGGTAGAGGGCTGCCTCTGTCAGCTATAACGTCGAGGCGACAGCCGGTAACCGGACCCCGGGTCCAGGGGCTTGTCGAGTCTAGGGGCTGGCGCGGACGCCGAGGACGTTTCCGTACATGACACCCAGGGCGAGCAGGCCGAGCAGGGAAAGAAGGACGAGAAGGAAGGTGCGCGCGCACGTGTCGATGAGCCCTGAGTCTTCGCCCGTGTCGGCATCTGCGACGTTCCACCGCCTTCCGTACAGGCCCGCCCGAATCGAGAGCCCGATGGTCGCGCCCAGGATGATGAGAAGCACTGCCATGGTGTTGTTGCCAGAGTCGAGGGCGAGGACGCCGAGCGGGTCAGCGTCCGCGCCATCCAGACAACGCGCAGGCAAGTGAATGTGAACAATTCGTCCCTACTTTCCTAACCGGCGGCCTCCGACCCTCGGCCCTGCACTGTTAAGGACGCGAGGGGCTCTGGTCGCGCCCCAATACTCCCCCCCGCGGGCGCGTTCTTTTAGGCGTGGAAGTCCCGCTCCTACTCCAGTTCTCGATCGCCCTTTTCACCGGCATGGTCGCGGCCACATTTGTGCCGCCCGTCAGGAGATCGATCCCGAAGGCCGTCGAGGTGTTCCTCTGGATCGCTCTTGTGACGGCTTGCGTGCTCGGCGTCATGAGCGTTACAAATCCGAACGCTCGAGAGCTCACCTCGTCGGCGGTTTGGGGGGCCGACCAGATCGTAAGCACGCTTATCGGGCTGATGTTCGGGGGCGTCGGAATCTGGATCGCCGAGCATAGGTTTTCGATCGCGAGCTGGATGGTCATCACCGCGGGCGTCGACATCTTTGCCCTCATGCTCATTGGCTCCATGCGACGGGGGCGCGCCTGGCAGCCGCGCGTCAGGCTGCGCGAGTGGATGGAGCTCCCGGTCGCGGCACCAGCGCCCGCCCGGAACGGCGTGGTCGTAATGGATCCCATCGTCGATCTGAATCGGAGGGTCGCGGCCGGGCTGGCCATAGCTGCAGCGGCTGCGTTGACCAGGATGCTCGATGCCGCGATCTGGTTCCGCGACGTGATGCTGCCGCGCCAGGCGCGGCGCCTCGCCAATGCGGCGGAGGCCGGACGCGTTGGGTCGCGGGCTCGCCTGGAGTCGCTTCGCGACGCCAGCGCGCACCTGCAGTTCGCAGCGCGCTCCTGGTACGCCGCGGCGGGCGAGCCTGCAATCAACGGTCTCGCAGTAAGGGCGACGGACGCGGCGCGGGCAGCCCAGCGCGGCCTTCGGCCCGACAGGCTGCGGCCCGGCCGGATTGTCGACATCCAGGCGCTTTTGAGCGCGCAGTCGATCGGCTGGTACGGCCCGATGAGCGCCGGCCCCATGCAGCCCCCGCACGGAGAGGATGATGTCGCTGAACCGCAGCAATCAGATCGTCTGGCCTCGTAGACCAAACGGCATGCGGTGGCGCGCGAGCGCGCCGCAGGTCCTGACCAAGGGCAGGGTCGCCCGTCCCGCCGGCTGGATAGTCCGTGTCGTGGTCCTGCTGGCGATCGTCATCCCGAGCCTGATCATCACCTCACCCGGTTACATCGCCTTCGCGGACAAGCTGCCCGACCCAACCCAGGTGACCTCGACTGTGCCGGAGGACACCTTGATCTATGCGGCGGATAACAAGACTTTGCTCGCGGACCTTCATCCGCCGGGCTATCAGAACTACTACGAGCCGCTTTCCGATATGGGGACGTTGCTGCCTGAGGCCGTCATCTCGATCGAAGATCGCAACTTCTATCAGGAGCCGGGTATCGACCCCCAGGGCATTGTGCGCGCCTCAGTGGTCGACTGGCAGTCGCGCTCGACCGTGCAGGGCGCGTCGACCATCACGCAACAGCTCGTCAAGCTTCGGCTCGTCGGCAACGAGGCGACGCTCGACAGGAAGATGCGGGAGGCGCTCCTCGCGTTTGAGATCGAGCGCCGGTATACGAAACCGCAGATCCTGGAGTGGTATCTGAACAGCGTGTTCTTCGCCAACACGGCTTGGGGCACGGCTGCCGCCTCGAAGATCTACTTCCACAAGCAAACCAAGGAGCTCGATCTAGCCCAAGCATCCATGCTGGCCGGGGTGATTCGAGGGCCGACGATTTACAACCCGCTCGTGAACTGGAAGTCCGCCAAGGACAGGCAGAAGACGGTGCTGGACGCGATGATCCGCGATGGCAAGGTCACCGCGGCCGACGCGGCCACGGCCTTCGCCGAAGACCTCTCGCCGCCCAGCCACATGTTCTTGCCGGAAAACCACATGGTGGCGCCATCCTTCGTCCGCTACGTGACCGGGTTGCTGATCAACAAGTTCGGCACCGACGCGACGTACACGGGCGGGATGCGGGTCATCACGACTCTGAACGCGCCGCTGCAGGACCTCGGTCAGCGGGTCGTGACCGACAACATCAATGCGCTGCGCGGCCGCAACGTGACGCAGGGCGCTATGGTTGCGCTCGATCCGACGACCGGTGCGATCCTGACCATGGTCGGCTCGGCGAACCCAGGCGCCTACGGAGGCCAGTACAACCTGGCCGTGTGGCCGCCGCGCAACCCGGGATCGTCGATGAAGATCTTCACGTACACGGCCGCCATCGCGAGCGGCAAGTTCACGATGACAACGCCGATCGCGGACAGCAGGATCTCGTATAGGGACCCCATGTCTGGCGAGGTGTACGCGCCGCAGAACTATGACGGCAGGCTCCACGGCACCTGCCAGTTGCAGGCTTGCATGGGCAACTCGCTGAACATACCCGCGGTCAAGGTCGAGCTCGGGATCGGCGTGTCGACCGTGGTGGCGATGGCGCGCGCCATGGGCGCTCCTCCGTACCAGCTCCACGGGACCGACTCCAACGGCTTCCCGAACTACACGACCGATGACCCGGTCAACACATTTGGTCCGTCCCTGACCCTGGGCGGGTACGGTGAGACCCCGCTGCAGATGGCAACCGGGGCATCCGTCCTGGCGACGCAAGGCCTTCTGCGCCAGCCGTACGCCATCGACGTCATCACGCGCGGCGATCAGCTCCTCTACATGCATGAGCTGGATCCCGGCAAGCGAGTCCTGGACGCTCGAGTCGCCTTCATCATGCAGGCGATCATGTCCAACGACAACAACCGGGCCATGATCTTCGGGCGCAACTCTCTGCTCACCCTTCGAGGACGTCACGTCGGCGTCAAGACCGGAACCTCTGACTCCTTCGCAGACGCGTGGACGGTTGGGTATACGCCGCATCTCGTCACTGCCGTGTGGGGCGGGAACGCAAACTGGAACGTGAAGATGACGAAGGGCTCGGACAGCTACTACATCGCCGCGCCGATGTGGCACACCTTCATGCAGCAGGCGCTCGACACGATGGGAATGGGCGATGAGTGGTACCCCGAGCCACCGGGCTTGATTCACCAGTCATGTAAGGGGCAGATGGCGTACTACATGCCGGGCACTCACTGCTGAGGATCTGGGCGAGATGCAGGCTCGGTTCGACAAGGATGGCAAGCAGCTCCCCGACACCGGTCATGGCTGCGGCTGCCGGCTCTGCGCCATCTCCAACGCGCCCCGATACGAGCGACGCGATGACCCGCAGGACCGGGTCGGGGAATGGAGCCCCCTCCGCAGACGCCTCGCGCGATTGATGAAGAGGTTCCGGCCCGCCGCTCGACCGCAGCCGGCCTGATTCGATTGGCCGCGGCTCTTGCCGCGATCGACGACTGCCCTGCGCAGGCGTTCGAGCGCGTTGTTTTGCTCTTTATTTAGCTCGCGCCGCCGCGACTGCGCGGCCGCGCGCCGTGGAGATGCAAAGGGCCCGGCTCCCCAGCCAGGCCCTTGACACTTGCAGGTGCTTTTTGTTTGGTTCAGTCAGCTACGGCAAAGCCACGCTCGGCGGGCGATGTCTCTTCGAGCATCGCCTGAGGACCGTACGAGTGCTTGAGCATGACGCGCAGCCGCTCCTTGGCGACCGCGAGCCTGGAGGCCACCGTCCGCTCGGGAATGCCGAGCGCCTGCGCGATGGCGCGGTTGGTGTAGCCGTGGTAGTGCCGCAGCACGATCGCAGCCGCCTGCTTCGGCGGCAGCTTGGCCAGCGCCGCAGCGAGGTCGCGGTGCTCCACGATCTCCTGCGGGTCGGGAGCCAAGCCGGGGCGGCCCAGGCGGCGGATGACCTCGCCGACCTCGCGCAGCCGCATCTTGCGCTGGTACGAGACCGCCGCGTTGATCGCGATGCGGTGCACCCACGCCTCAGCGGGTGCTATCGGCTGCCAGGTAGCCCACTTTTTGTAAGCGCGTTCGAATGCGTCTTGCGCGCAGTCCTCGGCCGCGGCTCGGTCGCCGAGCATAGCGGTCAAGGTGCCCAGAATCTTTCCGTACGAAGCCTGATAGAGACGCTCGAAGTCCGCTTCGTTGCCGGCTTCATACGTGTTCGCAGGTTCACGCGCCTCGCCGGCTGTCCCTGCGGAGATTGGCTCTGCCATCTTCAATCCTTCACCCCCATGACTCGGTGAGCGAACCTCACCTGGCCATAACTCTCCGTCACGAGGGACGCTCTGGTCGCCGTACGGTTGGGCGGATTTTGACTCACGCAGTTGCAGTAGCAGGTGCCTGGCTGCTCGCCGACGTTTCTAAGAGGGATGAATCCAGGCCCCGGCTCGGGTGGAAGCTACGCGATCGACGTGCTGGCAACCTTGGCGAGCGGTCTCGGCGTCGACTCGCGAGAGAGCGGACGCAAGGCGCTCGAGGTGATGCGGGCACGGGCGCCGGAGCTGATCGCGCTGGGCGAGAGGACTGGCGAGGACCTCGTCACGACCTCAGCCGGGTTCATCGAGATGATGCTCGCGGGACTTCGTACAGACCTCGATCTGCCGTGGGCTGAGTTCGAGCAGCGGTCCCGCGACTACGGCCGGTTGCGCGCTGCTCAAGACCTGCCCCTCGAGTCACTCATTGACGTGTTGGCTGTATACCGACGGGCGACCATCGAGCTGCTCTCGCGCCCAATCCAGGGCAAGCCGCACTACGACGAGATCATCGCATTGGCCCAGAGCCGGTTGGAGAATGTAACGGAGCGTCTCACCGCCGCGATCGCGCGCGGCTACCTCGAGCACGTCGGCGAAGAGCACCGCGCACGCGAAAGCGAGATGTATGGCCTCGCCGCCATCGTCACCGCGATGGGTCGCTCGCTCGACCTTCATGAGACCGCGGAGGTCGCGTTGGTCGAGTCCCTTGCCGTGCTTCGGCTCAGCACGGGCGGCCTGTGGCTGCGCGAGCGCTCCTCCTACAAGCTGGTCCACACAGTCGGTCTGGACCAGGACCAGATCGACGGGTTTGCGCGCCAGGTCGGTCCGCACGTAAAGGCGGCTGCCACGGCGGTCGGGAGATCGGAATCCCAGGTCGACCGAGTCTCCGGGCCGGAGTGGAACGCGCTGCGTGCGCACCTTCGTGTTCGCGGGAGAACGGTCGGCATGATGACGGTCGGCACGAGTGTCGATCGGTTGTTCAACGCCGCCGATCTGCTCTTCATGGCCGCTGTCGCTGACCAGGTCGCCATCGCGATCGAGCGCGCGCGCCAGTTTGCGAGTGAAGCGCGGACCGATCATCTGACGGGTCTCGCCAACCGTCGCGAGTTCGAGCGGGTGATGGAGCGAGAGGTCGCGCTCGCCGAGCGCCACAGCCGTCGCCTGTCGCTGATGATGATCGACCTCGACAATCTGAAACGGATCAATGACCGCCTCGGCCACAGCGCGGGCGACACCGCGCTGAGACTGGTCGCGCAGCAGCTGCTGCGAGTAGTCCGCGCCTCAGACGTCTGCGCGCGGGTCGGCGGCGACGAGTTCGCGGTCGCCATGCCCGAAACCGACCTGGACCGGGCGCGAGACGTCGCGACGCGGTTGCGACGGGCCGTCGAGCATGCGGCCATGGGCATGCGTGCTCCCGAGCATGTCGATGTGAGCCTGGGCATCGCGGCCTGGCGCCCGGGACAGGACTGGCAGGCCGTGTACCAGGGCGCCGACACCGACCTCTACGAGGACAAGCGGCGGCGCAAGACCGTCCGGCGCTGGCAGCAGGAGGACCAACCGGCGCCCTCGATCCGAATCCTTGGTCGGGCGGGCGGCCGCCGGCGCGTTTCCGGAGCTTAGCTCCCTACTCGACGATCGCGAGCTCGCGCGCCTTGACGATCGCCTCGAGCTTGGAATGCACCCCGAGCTTGCTGCCGAGGCTGCGGATGTGCGTGCGGACAGTCGTGTAGCTGATCCCAAGCTTGCTTGCGATCTCGCGGCTCGCCATGCCTTCGGCCATCAGCCGCAAGACCTCTTTCTCGCGTGCGGTCAGCCTCTCGAGCTGCGCCTCGACCTCGCGGCGATTGTTCAAGAGCTGGGCGATTCCGCGGGGCGTGAACAGCGAGCCGCCCCCTGCCACGGTCCGGATCGCATCGACCACGTCTTGCGCCGCGCGCGACTTGTGGATGAAGGCGCTGGCTCCAGCCTCGAGCGCGGCAAACCGCGCAGCGTCGCTGTCTTCGCGGGTCAGGAAGATGAGCTTGGTCTCTGGCCGGAGCTGCCGGATCCCGGAGGCCGCATCGGCGCCGGTGCCGTCGGTGAGCCGGAAGTCCATCAGTACGAGGTCGGGCTTGAGCTCGGCCGCCCGGGCTATAGATTCGGAGACCGAGCCCGCGTGGCCAATGACCTTCATGTCCTTCTGGTCGTTGATCAGCGCGGCGAGGCCCTCGGCCACAACCTGGTGGTCCTCGACGACCAGCACCCGCGTCGGCTCGGCCTTCACTCGTAAACCTTAGATTCTGAGAGAGGTAGCCAGAACTCCACAGTCGTACCAAGCCCAGGCTCGCTCTGAATCTTGTTCCAGCCGCCGGCGAGCAGAGCGCGCTCGTTCAGAGCCAGCAAGCCGAGGTGGCCGGGCAGCCGATCGCGCTCCGCGACAACGAATCCACGTCCGTCGTCCTTCACCAGGCCGTGCAGGCCGCCATCGTCCACTCGCAGCGAGAGCCTCACTCGCGTGGCCGTAGCGTGCTTTTCGATGTTGGTCATCGCCTCGGTGAGCTGCCTGAACAACATCGAGCGAAACTCGTACGACAGATCGTCGGGCACGTCCAGGTCCAGCTCGACCTCCGCACCCGTGAGCGATTTCAGCATCCGTATCCGCTCACGGATCGTCTCGATGAAGCCGCCCGGGACCTCGAGCGCGGGCGGGCGAACTTCGAAGAGCAGCCGGCGGAGCGCCTCCTCGGTTTGCAAAAGAAGGACCTGAGCCCCGGCCAGGAGCTCCGGGTAGTCGCCGTTGGGATCCTGCAGACGCTGTAGCTGGATCTCGGCGGCGGTCAACTTCTGAAGGGCGTCATCGTGCAGGTCGCCGGCGATTCTCTTGTGCGCCTTGTCGACCGCGGTCGAGACGCTCTTCAGCAGGACCTGCCGCGCGGCGTCCACCTTCTGGAGCCTCTCCGCAGTCTTCTTGAGGTCGGTCTCGGCGTACTGGAGCTGCCACACCAGGCCCGCCGCAAGGCCAGCCTTTTGCAGCACCCAGGCGTCCTCGCGCGAAAATCCGTCGGTTCGCCGCGAGTCGTACGCGGCGACCATGCCCAGACGCTGGTCGCCGGCGCGCCAAGGCACGGCGATCGCGCTCTGGACATTGAGAGCGTCGAGCACGTACTGGAAGTCGCTCGAATCATCCGACCGGGCGGCTCGAAACATGAGGTCGTGGAATACGACCCGACTTGCCAGGTCGTCTTGGTCGGGGCCGGACGCCACCGGATGCAGTCTGCCGAGAAACTCGTCGTCGATGCCGTAAGCCCCCGCGAGCGGAATCAACATTCCCTCGTCGCTGAGCTGCCAGAAGAGCACTCTGGGGGCGATCACGAGCTCGGCGATGCTGCGCGTCAGGCGGCGATAGAAGTCGGCGAGATCGTGCCCGGTTCGGGCATGACGCGAGATCGCAAGCAGGGCGTCGACCGAGGCCTCATGCGCTTGCTCCACACGCTCCGCGCTCAGCGCTCGCTCTTCGTTGATGAGACGCTGTCGCTCGCTGCGGTCCAGGTCGGCCCGGAGGTTCACCAGCGCATCGACCATCTCCTTGCGCCGCTCATCCAGCTGAGCCAGGGCCAGCGCCGCAGCGACTTGGTTGGAGAAGGCGGCGAACGTGCGCTGCTGGACCGCGCTGTAGCCGGTGGGGCTGGCGACGCCGAACATGCCCAGCGTCTGGCCGGCAGCCTGCAGCGCCTGGGCACACGTCGAACGGATGACTGGCGAGGACGTGTCGGTCACGCCGGACCAGGTGGTGTTGGGCGTCGGCGCGGCAAAGGCCGATGCCGCTGCAAAGATCCTTTCGATCTCGTCCTCTGGCAAGCGTTGCATGGGGTCGCTCGCCATCGAGAAGACGTGCCTCCTCTCGCCGCCGCCCTCACCTTCCAGGGCGAGAAAGGCGACTGTCGACCTCGTCAGCGCCAGAGCCAGGCGCAGAGAAGCTTCCGCGATTTCCGGCACGGTCTTGAAACGAGCCAGGTCTGATGACGCCGACTGAAACGCTTCCAGGACGTCGCCGGATCCGGCGTCTACGCCGAGTGTTTCCAGGTAACTCCCCCCTTGGGGTGCGCTAGCACGCCTAAACATCAGTTTACTTCCGTCGTCCGTACGCAAGCGAAGCATCTTTGCATGTACGCGCGAGTACTGCTTCTCGAACCGGCGTTGATGAGTCGAGGGGGCGCTCACTGGTTGCTTCAGTGAGGCTCCTCATGCGCTGGAAGAGGATGGCCATGCAGACTTCGGTTCGGCGGTACTCGGCGATTCGGCGGCGTTCTCTAATCGCGATGGTTGCGCGACGAGCCCTTCTCCGCGTGAATGGTTCGGCGAGCAGCGTACTGGTCAGGCCATTCGTGGTGATGGCGGCCCGGGTTCTCGGCCCGGGACCGACCCGTCTCCGGCTCGTCAAGCTCGCCCACAACCTGAACCACAACGATGCGGTGGCGGAGATCCGCGAGGCACGGGACGGATACGATGAAGAGGCTGTTCACCCCAGCAGGCGGGCGGCGTAGGCTCGTCCTCGGAGCGTTCCGCGGGGTAGCGTCGAGCCCTTCCCACGGTCCGGCTCGAATTAGTTCTCGGGTCTCAGGTACTCCCCTTGTGGGAGGCGTTTCTGCTACAGATGAACTACTTCGACAGGTTCCTGGAGCTGAAGCTGCGACAGATGCTCGACCCGGTGGTCGTGGGCCGGCCACCCTCTCGGAGGGGGCGGCTTAGCAGGCCGCACAAGCCGATCCTGGCCGTCATCGAGCTTTCGGCGGAGGTAATTCCGGCCGTCGAGCCCGCGGTGGTGACCGTTCCGGTCGCCGCTGCGCCCCTGCTCTAAGCAAGAACCCCTTCCTTCCTCTCGCGAGGCCGGGTCGCAAGACTCGGCCTCTTTCTCCCCGGCGGCAGAGCACCGTGGGAAGGTAGTGTTGGCGCAGCGTGAGCTCGCGCACCTCGTCCCTGCAGTTCCAGCTCAACCGCGTTCCAACCCGGCTGCCCGCCCCGGAACGCGAGCGGCTGCTGGCGAAACCTGGCTTTGGCGCGATCTTCACGGAGCACATGGTCCGCATACGCTGGAACGCCGAGCGCGGCTGGCACGACGCCGAGCTCACCGCCTATGCGCCGCTTTCCCTCGACCCGGGCACCGCAGTCCTGCACTACGCCCAGGCGGTGTTCGAGGGCCTGAAGGCGTTCCGGCAGGCGGATGGTGGCGTCGCGGCGTTCCGGCCGGACGCCCACGCCTCCCGCTTCCGCCGCTCGGCGCGCCGCCTTGCGCTGCCCGAGCTGCCGGAGGAGACCTTCCTTGAAGCAATCGATCTCTTGGTCGAGGCGGACCACGCGTGGGTTCCCTCGGCGCCCGACCACAGCCTGTACTTGCGACCGCTGATGTATGCGAGCGAGGTGTCCCTGTCCGTTCACCCGGCCGACGATGTCACCTTCCTTCTGATCGCCTCGCCGTCCGGCCCGTACTTTCCACGGGGTGTGAAGCCGGTCACCGTCTGGCTGACGGAGGACTACAGCCGCGCCGCGCCAGGCGGCACCGGCGCCGCAAAAACAGGCGGTAACTACGCCGGCGGTCTCCTGGCCCAGGCTCAGGCCGCCGAGCACGGTTGCGATCAGGTCGTGTGGCTCGACTCATTCGAGCACCGCTGGGTCGAGGAGATGGGTGGCATGAACCTGTGCTTCGTGTTCGGCCACGGGGACAAGGCCCGCGTGATGACCCCAGCCCTGACGGGAACGCTGCTCCCGGGGATCACCCGAGACTCACTGCTGACCCTCGGGCGTGACCTTGGTTACGAAACAGAGGAAGGACGGATCAACGTCGAGGAGTGGCGCGCCGGTTGTGAGGACGGCTCCCTGACCGAGGTCTTTGCATGCGGGACCGCAGCCGTGATCACTCCGGTGGCGGCGGTGAAGTCTGCGCGGGCGTCGTGGACGATCGGTAACGGTGGTCCAGGCGAGGTGAGCATGCGACTGCGTCAGGCGCTCGTCGAGATCCAGCGCGGAGCGGCTTCCGATTCGCACGGCTGGCTGCACCACGCCCGCGTATCGTTTGAAAGGTAGATGACGCGCGCGGTCGTCGTCGGGGGTGGCGGCACTGGTGACGCGGCGGCGTTCGCTCTGCGCAAGCGCGGTTTCGATGGCGAGATCGCGATCATCAGCGCGGACGAGGACCGGCCGTATGACCGTCCTTACCTTTCGAAAGAGTTCCTCCGTGGCGAGGTCGACCTACCGAAGGTCTTCCTCCATGACGCTGCTGATTACTCGAAAGAACGGATTGAGCTGCGGCTGGGCCAGCGCGTGACCGAAGGCTCGCTGAGCGAGCGCAGGCTGAAGCTGTCCGGTGGAGACGAGGTTGCGTTCGACGTACTCGTCCTCGGCCTCGGTGGCACGCCGAGACGTCTGCCTGATATTCCGGAGGCGGGAAACGTGCTCACGCTGCGCTCGCTGCGTGACAGCCAATTGATGCGCGAAGCGCTCGGTCGCGCGTCGCGGGTGATGCTGGTGGGCGCCGGGTTTATCGGGGCCGAAGTCGCCGCTTCGGCGCGCAAGCTCGGCAGGGACGTGTTGATCGTGGAGGCTCTGCCAGTGCCTCTTCAGCGTGCCCTTGGCCGGGAGGTCGGAGAGATCTACGCGAGAATCCATCGCGACCGTGGGGTCGATCTACGCACCGGCGCGAAAATCGAGCGCTGGCACACCGATGGCGATCGTGTCGTGGGCGTCACGCTTTCGGACGGGTCCCGCCATGAGGTGGACCTGGCGTTGATCGCGGTCGGAATCGAGCCGAACCTCGATCTGCCAAAGACTTTGGGCCTGCCGATCGACGGCGGAGGAGTTCGCGTCGACGAAGGCCTCCGGGCGGCGGAGAACGTCTATGTCGGCGGCGACATCGCGCTGCACAAGCACCCGGTCTTGGGTAGGTCGATCCGGGTCGAGCACTGGGAAGTCGCCAAAGGCCAGGGTCGCGGCATCGCCGCATCCATCGTCGGTGGGCACGTCCCGTACACCAAGCTTCCGTACTTCTGGTCGGACCAGTACGACGTCAGCCTGGAGTATCGCGGCCATGCCTCCGGTGACGACGAGGCGGTATGGCGCGGCAATCGCGAGGCGCTGAACTTCTCCGTGTTCTATCTACGCGACGGCATCGTCGAAGGCGTGCTGTCGATGAACGACGCGAAGACCAACGAGCTGGGCGGCAAGCTCATCGAGAGCAGGCGCCAGTTTGACACCGCGGCACTCCAGGGCGCGGATCTAGCAGAGCTCGTCGGCAGTCCGGCTCCCTAGGCCTCTCTACGCGACCGGTTGGTTCTCCTCCGGCAGGAGCCAGGGCAGAGCTTCGGACAGCGGGCGCAGCAGCGTCTTGGCCTGCTCCTCATTGATCAGGTTGCCCGCCACCAGGCCGAGGGCAGCCATGAACGCGGCGTCCTCCGCCTTGTGCCCGATCTCGCCGTGCTCGGCCTTCCAGCTGACAAGCGCCTGGCCGGACTCGGTCAGGCCGAAGAGGTTGCGGCGGACCTCATCCCATGCTGCTCCGCGATTCGCCTTCTCGATGGCGTGAATCGCCGCCTTCTCGGCGTCATGTATCGCCTGCAGCCCGTGCAGACGCGCATGGCGGTCCCAACCCTGAGCCGCGCGCTCGACGCCGGCCGGTGACAGGATGCGAATGTCCTCGATCAGACGGGCCAGCGTCCGCTGGTGCTCGGGGAATCCGTATCCCTCGGCGTCGACGCTCACGGCGACTAGCCTATCGGACTCAGGCTTAGCGGAGCCAGGCAGGGACCCAGCCGATGCGGCCGAGCGCAATCGGACCAGGTCCCGAGACGATGACCTGCGCGTTGACCAGCACCGCGAGGTAGTAGAGCCACCGAAAACCGTCATCGTTGACGCCAAATGCGACGGTGAGCGCGAGGTTCGCCGCGAGCAGGAATCCAAGGACTCCCGCCCAGCGCGTGGCCAAACCGAGGATCAGCAGCACGGCGGCGAGCGTCTCGCCGGCCGCCTGCGCAAGGGCGAACGGAAGCCAGTTCGGCGCGACGACGGAAACGAGGAGCTCATGCAGGCCGGGGATCGGGTTGATCCGACCTGTGGACTCAATCAGCGGTTTCATCCACCCGACGCCCTGCCACTTCTGGCTCGCGAAGTAAAGCCAGTAGAGGCCCACGACGATGCGGAAAAGGCTCGGCCAGACTTCCTGCAAGGCCGTGATCGTAGCTACCTCATCAGGCGGAGCACAGGATCGGTCGCGAGCTGAAATGCCCGCGCCGCCGGCCGCATGTGCATCCGGTTGAGCCGGTGTTGGATCGCGCCCTTGAGGATTGCCGCGCGAAGCTTATGCTCGGAGAAGTCGGTGTTGAAGAGCAGGCGATTGTGCCTCACCTTGTGCCATTCGCCGTGGAGCCGGCGCTCGCGCACTCGCTCGTAGAAGCCCGTGCCTGGAAGCGGATAGGCGATCGTGTAGCTCACATAGTCGAGCGGCAGGCTGCTCGAGAAGTTGACGCTGCGGATCAGTGAGTCGGTGGTCTCGCCGATGTAGCCAACCATGAAAAAGCCCGCTGCCTTGATTCCTGCGCCGACGCATGCCTCGACAGCCGTGCGGGCGCCCTCCGGCGTGATCCCCTTCTTCATCTGCTTGAGCACGCCCTCATCGCCTGACTCGATGCCGAAGAAGATGCGCGTACAGCCCGCGCGTCGCATCTGTTCGAAAAGCGGCCGGTCGACATGCGTAACGCGGCTGAGACACTCCCAGGTCAGGGGCAGGTGTGCGTCCTCGATCGCTTTTGCCAGCTCCAGCGTGCGCTTGTAGTTGAGCGTGAAGAGGTCGTCGGACATCCAGATGTGGTCGTAGCCCAGTTCCGCGATCTCGCGCATCTCGGCCACCACGGACTCGATCGGCCGCGCGCTGAAGAGGTCGCCGAAAACCGACTTGTGGCAGAAGTCGCAGCGGAATGGGCAACCGCGGGTAGACATCAGGGGTGTGGTCGCATCCTTCCAGTGCTTCCGCCAGTAGCGGATGTACTCATCATTCGGGATATCGCCGCGATAAGGCAGCGGCAGGTGCGACATGTCCTTGCTCCGCTGCCGCGCGGTGCTCTTCACCACCTGGCCGTCGCGCTTGAACACGACTCCTGGGATCTCTTCGAAGCGCTTGTCATCGAGGTGCTCCATGATGGAGACGATCGTCTCTTCGCCCTCGCCGACCGCGACGAGATCGAACTGATCGACGAACGTCTCGGGCTCACCCGACGGGTACGGCCCTCCGACCACCGTCAGCGCCTTGCCGCGCACCTGCGCGGCGAGCGAGAGCGCCTCGTCCTGCATCGTGATCATGCAGTAGATGCCGATCACCGACGGCTGAAGATGCTCGATCTCATCGAGCACATCCCGCCGTTCGCGGAACGTGTGATCGATGTGTCTCACGGTGTAGCCGGCATTGCGAAGCGAGGCGCTCAGATACATCAGGCCGAGTGACGGCATGATCCAGTGGCGTCCCTGCCTGGGTGCGCGCTGCGGGTAAACCAGTACGACATCGGCTCGTTCGTTCATCTCGCCTCCTGCACCACGATCCGATAGGTTGTGCCGGCGAAAGACTCCGGGAAGATGTAGTCGAGTCCGGCCCAGTTGAAGTCCGGCGGAGCCAGCTCGCGTCCGCCGTAGAGCTCGGCGCCCTGCAGCGCGGGGACGGACCACTCCACGCCGAGCGATCCGGAGCGCAGGCGTGCCCATCGTCCCTGGACGGCGACCCAGCGGCCCAACGCGGCGCCGGTGAGCGTCGGCTGTCGATCGGCGGCGAAGTCGTCGAACGCCGCCGACTGCTCGTTGAGGATCCCGAACTCCGAGTATCCGGGTGCGAGCCAGACCGGCGCGACTCTGATCGTTACGCCGTAGCTGCGGATCGTGTACGTCACGGCTATCTCTCCCCGTGAGGCGGTCGGCACGAACTGGTAGCGGTGAGCCGCGTCGCCGCCAATCTCATCGAGGCGGAAGGTTCGCTTCCAGACTGTGGCACCCGCGGTGGAAAGGTCCACGTCATCGAAAGTTCGGGAGTAAACCCAGCCATCGGTGTAGTGGACGATCGGCACGCCGAATCCCATGCCCTCGCCCGCTGCCAAGGTGCTGCCCACGCGCAGCGTCACGCCCTTGGCGAGCGGTGACGTCTTGCCTGCCGCGGGCATGGGCCGCATCGAGGCTTCGACCCCTGGGAACAGCTCCTCGGCGCGGCAGGACGCGCCCACTTCATAGGCGTAAGCGGCCTTGCCGCCGCTCACGTTGTAGCGCGCCTGATCTCCGAGTGCAGCGAACGGCGCGGTCGCCGATCCGCGGGCGAGGTCGGGGAACACGGTCGTAGCCCGGTAGTAGCTGATGTCTTCGAGAACGAGGGTGCCGACGCCGTGCGATCGCATCCAGTCCAGCGCATGACCGCGGTCGGACGGCAAAACCTGTGAGCCCGCGATCTGGTTTGGCGATTTGCCGCTGTAGTAGGCGGCTACCGGCGAGTCGGTGATCAGCATCCCCGGCGCGCACGAGGATGCGCGGCCGGCCAATACCAGGCCCGCGTCCTGGGCGGCGAACGACGAGAAGACCGGGACGAACCCGACGGCCAGCAGGGCGGCGGCCGCGATCGAGGCCACCCTCACCGCGCGGGCGTACCTGTCGAGGGCCGCCGCAGCGAGCAGCGCGATTGCGGGCAAAGCAGGGTAGAGGTAGCGGTGGCTGCCGCTGTAGGCGCCCGCCGCGACCAAGCCGAACACTGCGGCGAGGTAGACGAACGACGGTGCGTAAACGAAGCGCCACATCGCGGTGTTATGGCGGCGCAGCGCGAGCGCGACGCCCACGACGCCGAAGGCGATCAAGGGGAGCGCCGCGAGGCCATAGGTCATCGCCAGCTCCGCGAGCCGCGAGAGGGCGCCGGCCGGAAGGCTGCCACGGGCGGAGGCCGACACCGCTTCTACGGTGCCGCGGGCCACGGAATGACCCGCGGGCGCGAAGCCGAGCTGCAAGAAAACGAGCACCACCAGAGCGGGCATGGCCCACGCCACCGCCCGCGTGCGCGAGCTGCCGGCCGACCTGGACCGAGCCGTCTCGATCACCCCGTACGTCAGGGCGGCCGCGATCCAGATCCAGGCCTTGGTGGATGTCACGCACGCAAGGATTGCAAGCAGCGCCGCGAGCTTCATGCGACCGCGGACCGCGGCCAGCGCGCCGGCCATAAGGAGCGCGGTCAGCATCGGCTCCACCACCGCCGAACCGGACGTGAACAGGAACACTGGATTGAGCACGAGCAGGGCGACAGCCAGGCGTGCTTGGCGCACATTCGGGGCGAGCGTGTAGACGCAGGCCAGCGTGACGATGCCGAGAGCAGCACCCAGCACCTTCAGCAGGCCCAGCTGCCACAGCCCCGAGACCTTGAGCACCGCCGCTGCGAGCACCTGGTAGCCGGGCAGCCAGCTGTCCTCCATGCCGAACAATGGGTCGTGCAGGATTCCCGTCGCCGCCAGATTGGCCGCGATCAGCCAGTGCCCGTAGCCGTCCTCGAACGGTTCGGGCATCTGCGCGGCGACCACCAGCAAGACGGCCGCGAGCGCGATCAACCCTACTGCGGGCCCGATCGCTCGCACGAGAGTGAGAGCTCGGTTGCCCAGGCGGCGAAGGGTCAGCACCTGGAGGAATTCGATCGCGCTGAGGCCGGCTACAACGACAAACCCGAGGGCGAAGACGGCGGCGTACACCGCGAGCATCGCCTGCCCCCTGGCGATCGCGAATGGCACGATGGCGAAGGCCCCGAAACCCAAGACAGCCTCCAGCGCAACGCGGGGGTCACCCGTCCGCACGTATGCCTGGTCGCGCCACTCCTGGCCTCGTTGAACGATGCGGTGCTTCGGCGTGCGGACGAAGACGCCGCCACGCCTGGTGGCGCGGACCATGGCGATCATGGTGTTCAGCGACATCCCGGCGCCCACGACCTGGCACAGCAGTGACGGCAGGCCCATCCACCAACCACGCCCTCGGCGTGTCTGGGCGACCATGAAGCCGAACCAGGGAGACACCGCAACCAGCACGAGGACCATCGAAAAATCGGCCAGCCGTCCTGGAATGCCGAAGCGCGCTCCGGTTAGAAGCAGGGGCGGGTAGCACATAAGCTGCAGCAGCATCAGCGGTCCGACCGCGTAAGCCAGCAGATGGACGCTTGCCTGCAGCTTTACTGCCGCGCGGTTGCGGCTGCGGAGGACAGGCACGAGGAGCCTGAACGCGGACTGGAAGCTGCCAGTCGCCCAGCGCGATTGCTGCCGCCGGTACGCGTCGATCGATACCGGCAGCTCCTCAGGCACGACCAGGTCTTCGATGTAGGCGGCCTTCCAACCTCGCAGCTGCGCGCGGTAGCTGAGGTCCAGGTCCTCTGTGAGCGTTCTGGCGCTCCAACCGCCCGCGTCCTGAATCGCTGTTCGGCGCCACACCCCGGCCGTGCCCGTGAAGTTGGTGAAGTAGCCGCGGGCGGATCGCACCGCTTGCTCGACCAGGAAATGAAAGTCGATCGCCATCGCCTGTAACCGCGTGAAGAGCGAATAGCCCTCATCGAGATGGCCCCAGCGCGCTTGCGCGAAAGCGATCGAGGGATCGTCGAATGCACCGATCGTTCGCCGCAGAAAATCCTGAGGCGGGACAAAGTCGGCGTCGAAGATGGCGATGAACGGCGCCTCTGTTTGTTCCATGCCGTATGCGAGAGCGCCCGCTTTGAACCCGGCGCGCGTCCCTCGGCGCAGCTGAGTTACGCCGACACCCTTGCGGCGCCACTGCGTGACACGACTGGCGAGAATGCCGACCGTCTCGTCGTCGGAGTCATCGAGCACCTGGACCTCAAGCCGATCGCGCGGCCAGTCGATTGCGCAGACCGCGTCGATGACACGCTCGACGACGTAGCGCTCGTTGTAGACGGGGATCTGGATGCAGACGCGTGGCTCGCTGGAAGTGATCAGACGCGGAGCCGCGGGATGATGCAGCCGGAGCGCGCGCACCGTCAGGTAAAAGAGGTTGAGGCCGAAGGCGAACAGGCACAGGCTCGTCGCCGCCAGGACCGCGACCGCGGTCGAGGCGATCAACGTGAGTCGAAGAGGGCATACGGCCGCATCGTCGAGCGCACGTAAGCCACACGCGCAAGCGCATCGGGGTGGTGGCGCCGCGTCCACTGCATGTAGCGCCAGGCCATTTCGCCGAGGTGTCGCGCGGGGGTGTCGAGAAATCCGGGAAAAAGCATTTTCGGCAGACGCACAGCCGGGCCATCCATGAGCAGCGGCGCATCGCGTTGCGCGAGCTGCGGAAAGTGGTCGAGCAACCCGGGATTTCCGTCGATGATCTCGTCGACCGCATCGATTCCGAACACCGGCTCCGCGACCAAAAGCTCGAAGGCCATGTCCTCGTCGAGTCTTTGCAGCGGACGGCACTGAGACGACTCGAGGATGAGGTTGGCGGTCATAAGCCGCGGGGCGATAGGCCGTCGGCTGAGGTCGTCGATCGGCTTGGAGCGATGCCCCAGCGCGTGGAGAATCCCGAGGAAGTTGACCACAACATAAGCCAGATGTCGGTGGCCGTCGTCGACGATCAGGTTGAGATCGACATCGTCGCTCGCTCGAAAGCCGCCGCTCGCCAGCGAGCCGGCGATTGACACGCTCCTGACAAAGGGGGCGATCGCAACCAGCCGGCGGACGAAGGCCAGCGTCAGGTCAATGTACCGACCCGAATCGGCCTCGTGCGTCTGGGACCTGCTCCGGATCTCGCCGACCCGGCTGTGCGAGTCACGTTCGATGACCAGGCCTTCAGCGATGGCAAGATCGGGGCTTGCGGCGACGGCACGGCGGATCTGGTCCGCAGACACCGAGCCGCCAAGGCAAAGCTGCGCCAGGCGGGTAACCGGCAGGGCGTAGCCGCGCCGTCGAAGCAGGGCTACCGTGCGACCAACTCGATCCAGCGCCGCGGTCGAGTTCGGGTCCAGATACTCGACAGCCACCTGGTGGGATACAGCCAAGGGTTACGTCGGCACCCCGTTTGGCGCATCATCGAACCTGGCGCAGCAACACACAAGCGGAGGAAGCAGATGACCGCCGACGGACATTTTCAGGTCCCGCAGCCGACCAACGAACCGGTTCGGTCCTACTCCGCCGCCGACCCCCACCGCAAACCCCTGAAGGCCCGCCTGGCGGAGCTGACGGACGCCCGGACCGAGGTACCGATGCAGATCGGCGGCGAGCGGCGATGGGGAGCATCGCGCGGCGATATCCGCTGCCCGCACCGGCACGAGCTGGCGATCGCGGAGTACGCGGTTGGAGGCGCCAAGGACATCGACGATGCGATCAACGCTGCGCTCGCAGCGCGAAAGATGTGGGCCGCGACCTCGTTCCACGACCGCGCGGCCGTGCTGCTGCGTGCCGCTGCCCTGCTCGCTGGCCCGTGGCGCGACACGATCAATGCCGCGACGATGCTCGGGCAGTCGAAGACGGTCCACCAGGCCGAGATCGATGCGGCCTGCGAAACCATCGATTTCTGGCGCTACAACGCGTTCTTCGCGGACCAGCTGCTCCGCAACCAGCCGTACAACGACGGAACGGCTTGGAATCGCATGGAGTACCGGCCGCTAGAGGGTTTCATCTTTGCTGTCAGCCCTTTCAACTTCACGTCGATCGCAGGCAACCTTCCGACCGCGCCGATGCTGATGGGCAACACCGTGGTGTTCAAGCCGGCGACGCAAACCCTGCTCGTGAGCCATTTCCTCATGGAGCTGCTGCTCGAGGCCGGGATGCCGCCGGGCGTGATCAACATGGTCAGCGGCAGCGCGTCCGAGATCTCGGACAAGGTGCTGAACCATCGCGAGCTGGCGGGCATCCACTTCACCGGCTCGACCCAGGTTTTCCAGAACATGTGGCGCGAGGTCGGTCAGAACATCGACCGATACCGGACGTACCCACGGCTGGTGGGGGAGACGGGTGGCAAGGATTTCGTGATGGCTCACGAGTCCGCGGACGCTGAGGCGCTGCGCACGGCGCTGGTGCGCGGTGCCTTCGAGTACCAGGGCCAGAAATGCTCCGCCGCGTCGCGCGCCTACATCCCGCAGTCGATGTGGAAGGCGATGAAGTCCGAGCTGGTCGACATCGTGGAGGCGATCCCGCAAGGCGACGTCGCCGACTTCCGCAACTTCATGGGCGCCGTGATCGACGGCCGCGCCTACGCGAATCACATGAACGCGATCGAATACGCGCGCAAGCAGGAGAGCGCGAAAGTCATCGCCGGCGGCAAGGGTGACGACAAGGTCGGGTGGTTCATCCGTCCGACGGTCATCGAGACCACCGACCCTGACTTCAAGCTTCTCCGCGAGGAGCTCTTCGGGCCGATCTTGACGGTCTACCCGTACGCGGACGGCAAGTTCGACGAGACTCTCGACCTGTGCGACCGGACGAGTCCATACGGACTCACCGGCGCGGTATTCGCGACTGATAGGCAGGCCATCCGCAAGGCCTCGGAGAAGCTGGTCAACGCCGCCGGGAACTTCTATATCAACGACAAGCCAACCGGCGCGGTCGTGGGCCTTCAGCCGTTCGGAGGCGCCCGCGCCTCCGGCACCAATGACAAGGCCGGGTCGTTCCTAAACCTGATCCGCTGGGTGAGCCCGCGGATCATCAAAGAGACGTACGCGCCACCCACCAACCACCGCTACCCATATATGGAAGACGACCACGAGCGAGGGGCGCTCTAAGACGGTCCGCAGCGGGGTCGATGGGGCGGTCCTCACCGTCACCATCGACCGGCCCGAGGTCCGCAACGCCGTCGACTCCGACACCGCCGCGGCCTTGGCGGACAGCTTTGCCCGGTTCGAAGCGGACCCGCAGCTTGCCGTCGCGGTGCTCACCGGCGCCGGAGGGACGTTTTGCGCCGGCTTCGACCTGAAAGCCCTTGCCGCGGGCTCGGGAAACCGCCTTAGCGAGGCCGGCGACGGCCCGATGGGGCCGACCCGCATGTCTTTGAGCAAACCGGTGGTCGCGGCGATCGAGGGCCACGCCGTGGCCGGTGGGCTCGAGCTGGCGTTGTGGTGCGATCTGCGCGTCGCCGCACGCAACGCCACGCTCGGGGTGTTCAACAGGCGATTCGGCGTCCCGTTGATCGACCTCGGGACGGTGCGGCTGCCACGCCTCGTGGGCCAAGGCCGAGCTCTCGACCTGATCCTGACGGGTCGTCCGGTGGCCGGTGACGAGGCGCTGCGCATCGGTCTGGTGGACCGATTGGTCGAGCCGGGAGAGGCCCTGGCCGAAGCGCAAAAGCTGGCCGGCGAGATTGCCGCGTTTCCGTCGGGCGCGCTGCGAGCCGATCGGCGCAGCGCCCTCAATCAGTGGTCGCTCAGCCTGGAAGAGGCCACGCGCGCGGAACACTACGGTGGGCTCGACGTGATCACTTCGGGTGAGGCACTGGAAGGGGCGAAGCGATTTGCCGAGGGCAAGGGCCGCCACGGCAAGGGATAGCTGCTTTGACAATTACTGTCTAGACAGCTATATTTGACGGTGATGACTCAGGTTGCGGAGCGGTCCAAGCCGGTTGGCGCGCGCGAAGAACAACAGGTATCGGCGTTGGTCTTTCATCTGGGTCGTGAGCTGCGCACCGCTCTCGATCGAAGGCTGACGTCGCATGGCTTGACCTCTCAGCAAGCAGCGCTCATCTTGCTCTCGAGGCTTCTGCATGAGCCGAACCCAAACAAGATGGCTGAGCGACTCGGCACCGACACCGCGGGCATGACGCGCCTGATCGACCGGCTCGAAAAGAAAGGCCTCATCTTTCGCAAGACGAGCCCGGAAGATCGCCGCTCGATTGTGATCGTGCTCGGACCGAAGAGCAAGCACATGCTGCCCCGCTTGATTCCTGAGTTCCGACATGTCGAGGACAGCGTGCTGGACGGCTTCAGCAAGCATGAGGTCGGGCAGCTGAATTCGATGCTGCGGCGACTACTCAAAAACGCCCGGAATCTGAATCGGTAAGACTGGAAGATGGCTCAGGAGGTGAGGGCGTGACAGACACCGTGATCGAGGCCAAGGGCCTCGTCAAGAAATATGGCGACCTCGTCGCGGTCGCGGGCATCGACCTGGAGGTTCGCGCGGGCGAGATCTTCGGATTTCTCGGACCGAACGGCGCCGGCAAGTCGACCACGATCTCGATGCTGTGCACGCTGCTTACCCCGACCGCCGGGGTCGCGCGCGTGGCAGGCATCGACGTGGTCCACGACCCTGCCGCCGTCAGGCAGCGCATCGGGCTCGTATTTCAGGATCCATCGCTCGATGAGCAGCTGACCGGCCGCGAGAATCTCGAGTTCCACGCGTTCGTATACAGCGTCCCGGCGCAAGACCGGCGAAGGCGCATCGACGAGATGCTCAACCTGCTGCAGCTTGCCGACCGCGCGGCCTCGCCTGTCAAGACTTACTCGGGCGGAATGAAGCGGCGCCTGGAGATTGCCCGCGGCATGCTGCATCAGCCGCAGATCCTTTTCCTCGACGAGCCGACGCTCGGCCTCGACCCGCAGACGCGAAAGAGCATCTGGACGCATCTCAACGAGCTGCGCAGCGCCAAGGGCGTGACGATCTTCATGACGACTCACTACATGGACGAGGCCGAGTATTGCGACCGGATCGCGATCATCGACCGAGGCAAGATCGTCGCCCTCGGCACCCCGGAGGAGCTGAAGCAGATGGTGGGTGGAGACGTGGTGACGATCACCTCGACGCAGCCTGAGGACGCGGCGCGCGAGATCAACAAGCTGTTGGGTGTCACCCCGACGCGTGACAACGGCAGCCTGCGCATGGAGGTGCCCGATGGCAAGGCATTCGTGCCGCGCCTCGTGCGCGAGCTCAGCGCGCCCGTCGACACGGTGTCCCTGCGCCGGCCGAGCCTGGACGATGTTTTCCTGAAGCTGACGGGTCGCGCCATCCGCGAGGAGGAGGTCAGCTCGAGGGACTGGAACCGCGCGCTGGCGAGCCGCTGGATGGGGCGACGCAGATGAGTGTGGAAACGGCAGCGCCCACCATCGCCGCCGCACCGGCCGCGCCGATCGACACGCGCATGGCGAGCCTTCGGGCGATCTACATCATCTGGTACCGCGACATCCTCCGCTACTGGCGCGACCGCTGGCGCCTCGTCGCGTCGCTGGCGCAGCCGCTCCTGTTCCTGGTGGTCTTCGGCTCCGGCCTCAGCTCGTCGTTGGGCGGAGCGTTCGGGCGTGGGAGCGGGATCTCCTACATCCAGTTCATGTACCCGGGCATCATCGGCATGTCCATTCTGTTCACCGCGATCTTCGGAGCGATGTCGATCGTCTGGGATCGCGAGTTCGGATTCCTCAAAGAGGTCCTCGTGGCGCCCATCGACCGCTGGGCGGTCGCCGTCGGCAAGGCGCTGGGAGGGACAACCCAGGCGATGGTCCAGGGCTTGATACTGCTCGTGCTCGCGCCTTTCGTCGGCGTGAAGCTGAGCGTGCTCACCGTGGTCGAGCTTGTGCCGCTTGCCGCGGTGCTCGCGTTCGGGCTCGCGTCGTTCGGCGTCGCTATAGCGTCGATGATGAAGTCGCTGCAGGGCTTTCAGGTCGTGATGAACTTCCTGATGATGCCGATGTTCTTTCTGTCGGGAGCGTTGTTTCCACTGACCAACCTGCCCGGTTGGATGACAGTGTTGACCAGGATCGACCCCGCTTCCTACGGAATCGATCCGATCCGGCGCGTGGCGCTTTCCAACTCAGGGTTGCCCAACGTCAGCAGCCTCGGGTTGACGATCGGTGGCCAGGTGCTCTCGATCCCGATGGAGGCCGGGATCATGCTGGCCTTCGGCGTCGTGCTGCTCGGCGTCGCGGTTGTCATGTTTGAGCGCCGCGACTGACAGCAATCCGATCGCGCCGAGCTCGGCGGCGATCAGAGGAGCCGGGCCCCAGATCGGAGTGCCTTCGACCGCGATGACGCCGGCGAGGGCGTACGTCCAGGTCCACGACGGCGGGTTTGCGCGCAGGCACAGCCATGCGGCGAGACCGAGCATCACCAGGTCATCGAGGTGGACGTATGGAGTCGCGAGCATGCCTCCGACGATTGCGCACACAAACGGCCACTCCGGTCCGCGACGCCGCATCCGGTAGGCGAGAAACAGCGACCAGATTGCGATCCCGGCCTGGATGGCGCGCGTTACGTTGAGGTCGTCCGCAAAGTACGCGAGCGTGAGCTCGCGGTTGACCGGGACGCCGGCGGCAAAGCTCAACAGGTCCCGATAGGCCGCGATGCCCGCGGGCCCGAGCGCGAAAGCCGACGCGCCGGCCAGCGCGCCAAGGCCCAGCACGCTGCCCGCGACGGCTTTGTCGCGTCGCGCAGCCAGCAGCGCAAGCGGGACGAGGAACGCAAGCTGCGGCTTGAGCATCATCGCGCCAAGGGCGATACCTGCCAACAGCGGCCGGTTCGTGCGCAGCAGCCAGTAGGAGGCCGCCACTCCCAGGGCCACGAAAATTCCCGGCTGGCCCAGCTGCAGCGCGTAGATGACCGGAAGCCACCCGACCGCGGCGGCGAGGTGGACGGTCCGCGCGCGTCCCGAGCCAGGCGCGGCCCAGTACCACGTAAGCGCCAGGGCGCCCAGGAGCAAGATGCTCCAGGCCCCGTAAGCGACCGCGTACGGCAGCGGCGTCAGGGGCACCGCCGCCCAGGCCACGGGCGGCGGGCTGATGTAACGAGCGAGCTCGGCGATCTTGATTCCCGATCCGAGCGCGTCGAGCTCCGCCTGCTGAAGGTTGAGGTCGTAGATGTTCGGCCAGCCATGCGCGAGTCCGATTCGCGCCGCTGCGAGGTAAAAGGTGAAGTCGTTGTGGAAGCGGTCGGCGACGTAGGCGGCGGCCCACTGGTAGAGGTCGTAGGCCGCGAACAGCACGGCGGCGGCCGCTCCGGCGGCCGTGCCGAGGTTGCGCCAGCGGGCGGATGAGGTCACCAAGCGGGCAGGTTACCTTTTGTTGTCATGGTCTCAACCGGTTTCGAGCCTCGAACCATCGAGGTCCGGGATGGCACGAAGCTGCATCTCCGCCCGATCGTGGCGGAAGATGAGGCGCTCCTCCACGAGGCTGTTGCCGCCATGTCGGAGCGCACCGTCTACTTTCGGTTCTTCTCGCCCATCAAGCGGATGTCAGACGCTCTCGCGCACCGTCTGGCGGTCGTGGATTACAACGACCGCTTTGCGATCGTCGCGACAAGCCACCGGCCGACGGGAAAGGAACGCATCGTGGGGGTGGCGCGCTACGACCGGGCTCGCGGCACCGACGTCGCCGAGGTCGCGGTGGCGGTGATCGACGAGTACCAGCGGCGAGGGCTCGGCAGCGTCCTGCTCGCGGAGCTGGCCCGGGTCGCGCGAGCGCACGGCATCAAGACGTTCTCGCTCATCGTCCTGCCCGAGAATCGCGAGATGCTCGGCCTTCTGCGCAAGATGGGCTGGATCCACCAGGCCAGGCTCGCCGGCGGCGTCTACGAGATCTCGTTCGAGCTGCCTGAGCCCGCATGATCGACACCCAGCTCATCGCGTTCGCGGGGGTCTCGATTCTGCTTTCGGTCACGCCCGGGCCGGACATGGCCGTGGTGACCAAGAACGCTCTGGCGCACGGGCGCCGTGGAGTCCTGTTGACCACCAGCGGAATCGCGCTCGCGCTCATCACGTGGGTGACCGCGACCGCGGTTGGCCTCTCGGCGCTGCTGCGCACGTCTGGCGACGTGCTCTTCGCGCTGAAGCTGATCGGCGCCTGCTACCTCGGCTATCTCGGGATTCGCGCACTGCTCGAATCGCGGCATCCGGCCGGCGACCTTCTGGCCGAAGCGCCGCCCGCCGCTCCCGCCCACGCGGTCTTCCGCCAGGGCTTCCTTTCCGCGATAAGCAATCCGAAGCTGGGCGTTTTCTTTGTCACGTTTCTCCCGCAGTTCGTGCTGCCGGGCCAGGCGGTATTGCCCCGCCTTCTCGAGCTGGGAGTGACATTCGCCGTGATCGGTTATCTGTGGATGAACCTGTACGGGCTGCTCGTGACCCGGCTGCGCGAGGCGATCACCGGGCCTCGAGTTCGCCGCTGGATGCAGCGCGTGACGGGAGTCGTGCTCCTCGGATTCGGCGCCCGGCTAGCTCTGGAGCGCGTCTAGCCCCACGTGAACTCAGTGCACATGTAGTCGAAATCCTGGGCTTCCGGCAGTCCGCTTGGCGAGTTCTTTGGATCAGCGGGGTCGACCGCGAAAACGACCACCGTCACGCCGCCTTTTGTCGCCGCGATGACCGCGAACCGCACTTTAGTCGCCGTCTGAGACGACCCGACGAGGTTGGCGGCGTAGACCGCGCCGACGCCGTCCTGTTGGCCGAGGTGAGCGCCTTTCAGGTTCATGACGAGCGTCACGTCCTGCCACTTCGATGACGGCAGGGCCGAGACGGCCGATGCCACGGCCTGGTCAGGATTCCCACCGCTCAAGCCGGCCACCTCGACCGACCCGAGTTGGGTACCGAGCGTGATGCCTTTGGCGTCCTGCGTGCGCACCGTCCACGCGGATGAATAGTTGACCTGGAACTTGTAAGCCGAGCTGCGAAACGACGCCTCTTCGGCCAGGGGCGTCACGAACTTCGGCGAACAGTTCGCTGTGCACGGCGCATGGCCCCCACCTGCAAACTGCGCCGCGGCAATCCCTCCGACGATGACCGCCACCACGATCAGGATCAAGACGAGGCCGCCTGCGATCATCGCCGGGGCAAGCTTGTACTGACGCGCTGCGGGGTATGTCGGCGGCGCGTAGCGATACACCGGCTGCGCCACCGCAGCCGTCGCAACGGGCGTCCCGCACCGACCGCAGAATGTCGCGCCTGGCGCCAGCGGAGCCCCGCACCGGCCGCAGAAGAGCTGCGATGCCATCAGGCGCTTCCGGCAAAGTTGGCGCGACCCTGCTTTGAGCCGGCCGAGCGCGCCGCTCCACAGGCCGGACAGAACGCCATCGTCGGCACGACCCGATGGCACTCGGGACAGGGCGCATCGGGGCCGATCTCATGTTCGGCGCCCTCGACGAGCAGCGCGTCGTGGATGACGAGCCGAACGTAGAGAAGTAGAGCCGCTGCGACAAGGCCCAGGATCGCCACGTCGAGCAACAGATCCTGCACGACGAAGGAGATCATGCCCAGGGCGACCTGCACGCCAAGGGCCACGGCCACGGCGGCGACTATGCCCGAGTGCCACGGGCGTCCGGCGCGGCGCCTGTCGTAGCGGTGCAGCCACAGCGCCGCGGTGATCAGGGCCGTGGTGCATGCATTGACCAGGGAGACGAGAAGTCCCGCTCGCGCGAGGCGTATCGCCCAGTCCAGAGGCGATCCAGTGGCGACGAGCGGTCCACTGAGCAGAGGCCAGAAATCGGTGAGCGAGCTCGCGAGCGAGAAGCCGAGGCCCGACGCGGCGCCGAATGTAAGACCGTCGAGAGGCTCGCGCAAGCGTTCGCGGAACAGATAAAGGAAGAGAGGACCGGCGAGCATCAGCACCTGCGCGAGGATGGGGATCGCGATTCCCGCCAGGACGAAGCCGGTCTCCCGGTCGCCGGTCAGCACGAGCTGGGACAGGGAAACACCAGTCGCGTCGGTGAATGCGAGGCCAAGCAGGGCCCCGATCACCATCGTGGCGCCGATCACCAGCCAGGGCTCTGACTCGTAGACCTCGACCTCGTACAGGTAGATCAGATAGAGGATTGGGAGCACAAGCAGCGCCGTGACCGTCGCGGGTGCGAAGAGATGGAGCGCGGCCAGGATCAAGACAAGAGTCCCGCCCCCGAGCAGCGCTGCGAGAAACGGCCTGCCGCCGCGATGCGGCAGGTGAGGGAACAGCGTCGTGATGATCGATAGATGAGCGACGCGCTCGGAGGGCACCGCGGCGAACGCGTGGGTCCGGCGAACGCTTCCGGTGGCGAGGTGCGCGCCGCAGTGACCGCAGAAGTCTCCGGCCGGGATGGCGTGGCCGCAGTGGGGGCATGTGACAAGAGGCGGCCCTGAAATCGGCCTCACACCAATCTCGCCTGCCCGACGACCCCCGCCGGACCGGCGATCGGGTCCTCGCGCCTTCATCCTCCGCCACCTTGGATGTAGCGGACCCAAGCCAGGTCCAGGGCACTCGCGTCCATGCTGCCCCAACCGGTGGCGAAGTCCCACCCGGCGGCGGCATCGAACCCAAGGTTGTTGCCGGCGCTCACGTCGTGGAAAGGCAGTGGCGAAAGCTTGGAGCCGTTCTCGCCCATCCAGTACAGCGCCGGGTTCGCGAATCCGACCTCGCGCAGGCCCTTCTGCTTCAGGTCCTGGTTGATCAGCGCCACGGTCCCGGCCCACAGCGGGGTCGCGGCCGAGGTGCCGCCTACCTGGCCGTCGCGGCCGCCGAAGATGATGTGGAAGCCAGTCGAGGGATCGCCGTCAGCGGCGATGTCAGGCACCTGGCGATTGCCTCGACCGGCCGGCTTGGACTCGTTCTTCTGGTAGGTCGGAATCGCGTAGAACTGGCTTGCACCTCCACCGCCGCCGCTCTGGTCGAGCGGGCTGCTCCATGCGTATTCCTTGAAGTAGACGCCCTGCTCGGATTCGAAGACGCTGGTGCCACCGACCGCGGTGACTGTCGGCAGGGTGGAGGGAAAACTGCCCGCGGGATCCTGGTCGACGCCGCACGTGTACGCCCCGTTGTCTCCGCTTGCGACGAAGTGCGATATGCCCACGGCAACGGCGCGATCTTCGATCGCCGCGTAGACGTTGCGGGCGCCGCTCGGCGTGTCAGGCTCGCACGAGCCCAGGCTCTCCGAGATGATCGATCCGGGGTGGTCGGTCACAAGCTGGTCGAAGGCCCGGTCGCCATGGCCGAAGTCCGGTGCGGAGAGGTACACGACCAGCTTGGCCTTGGGCGCCACCGCATGGACGATCTCGAGGTCGAGCACGGTTTCGCCCTGGGCCTTCTCCGGCGTGCCCCAGCTTGGGTCACGCTTCACGGTCAGCACCGACGCGAACGGCGGAAGGCCGTACCTGGTCGCGAACTTCTCGAGGTCGCTGAAGTTCGGGAGGTCGTCGATCTCGGGCAGCATGATTGTCTGTCCCGTGCCGTCGAGGCCGGCGTCGCGCAGCGACTTGATGTTGTAGTAGCTCAGGACGTCGGTGGGGATCAGGCCGCCAGGCCGCACGGCGTATCCGCGTGTCCGTCGGTAGTCGTCGAGACCGCTCACATTGGTGACGACTGCGGCGAGAGCGGGCGGTAGGCGCGGCTCGTCACGCGCAGCGTAAAACGTCGTCCCGTCAGGCAAGCGGTAGCTTTCGATGCCGATGGCCAGCAGCGCGGCGGCTGCGGGGGCGGGGCCGTCGGCGGCGACGATGTTCGATGGCCCTTGCCAGCCTGTCTTGAGGCCTGCTGCGTCTAGCGCCTTCAGGGCGCGCGCCACGAGGGCGGGATCCGGACCGAAGTCGGCGGCGTAAGCGTCCGGATTGACCGTCCTGCCAGACGCAATCAAACGTCCGAGCAGATCCTCGTTGCGAACCTTGAGGCCGAAGCTCAGGTGCACGGTCGTCGATCCATCCGCGGGACCCAGGTCGACCGAGCGGCTGATTGCAGTGGCCAGCGAAGGCGGTGGCTTGGGGATCGGACGTTGCGTCCCCGCCTGTTGGGTAGAGCCCGTCCGCGCCGACTCGCATGCCGAAAATCCCACGATCATGCACATACCGATCGCGATCACGAACCGCGGCTTCACTGGAAGGAAGCTTCCCAGAATTTCCCCCACGACCGAGTCGGATCCGCACCGTTCAGGGGAAGGTAGCTTCCCAGACCTCAGCCTCGGACACCACCTCGAAGCCGAGCTTGCGGTACACGTCGTACGCCCTCATCGGGCTCAGACCGTCCACATATAGCGATGCGTGGCGGGCGCCCGCGGCACGCAGCCGGCGCAGAACTTCGGCCACCAACCAGCGGGCGAGTCCCCTCCGCCGGTGCTCCGGCATCGTGCCCACCGAGCTCACCAAACCAACCGGTTGCGGTCTCGGGTCCGCGCCGTAGTCTTCGATCTCACCCAGGGTGATCGCGGCGGGAGAGCTATCCGCCTCGACGATTGCCATCAAGGAGAGCTGGGGAGGACGGTCGCCGAGGATCTCCTCTTCCGATCGCGGCGCAAATCGCCAGTGGTCGGCAAACGTCCGGTTGAACATCTCGCTCCACACGCCCTGCCGGACCGTGGTCGCGTCAGCTAGTGAGTAGCCGGCGACCGGCCGCGACTCTGGCAGAGTGTCGAGCGTCCTGTCCATCCGCCACCATGGCCGGACCAGCTCGAGTCCCAGCGCGTCCAAGCCACGACCTGCTCCTTTCGCGACGAAGACCTGGCTGATCGAGGCCCCCGCCGCGCGCGAGAGCTGGACGCCCCAGCTCACGAGGTCCGCAAAGACGCCCGGATCGCCGGCGGCGTAGACGTTCGTCATCACGCCTTCCGGGGATGGGCGGCTCATCACCAGCACCGAGCCGATGATGCCGCCGTCGTGCTCGAGCACTCGCGACTTGGCTTCCCAGTCGAACCGTCCGAGCATCCGGCTCAGCCGCGCCTCGTTCGGAATCATGTCCTGGCGGCCCTCGGTCACCTCCCGTCGCCAGAGCTCGAACAGCTGCGGCAAATCCTGGGCGCGACCAGGCCTGATCACGCCCGGCGCCCTCATGCCGTGACGCGTGTCACGACCTCGTGCGTCTCAGGGATCTCGCGCCGGATCATCTCCTCCAGCTCGCTCTCGATCCTGTGCGCGTGCTCCAGGCTGATCTCTCCCGCGACCTCGGCGACGACGTGCGCGTGGATGCGGTTGTCACGATCGCTCAGCTCGACGTCAAGGCAGCGCCGGACCTCTGGATGTGACTCCACGACGGCGCGGATGCGCTCGGCGAGCTGGACGTTGCGCGCCGTCACGTCCTGGCCGGGCACCACCTCCGGTTCCATCGGCTCCAGGTGGATGTCGATGCGAGTCACCTCCGGAAGCTCGGCGCGAATCGAACGCTCCAGGGATCGGCTGGTGCGCGAGGCTTTGTCCAGCGTCTCGTTGCCCGGCAGCTTCGCGTGCATCGTCAGGTGCAGCGACCCGTCGGCCTCCCGCTCCACCGTCACGTTGTGCAGGTCGCGCACGCCGCCGTTCCGCGCGGCCGCGGCGTGAATCCTCTCGACAAGGTCGGCGCCCTGCTTCTGCCCCTCCACGGACACCGCAAGGTCGAGCCCCGGCAGCACCGAGCGCGCGCGGTCCTTGACGTCCTCGACGAGCGCGCTCGCGGCCTCGACCGAGAGCATGCGGCCGGTGGCGATGCTGGCGTCGCCGATGAGGTTCGGCCCCGAACGCCGCACCCGAACGGACCGGACCTCGCGGACGCCGTCTACGTCACGGATTGCGCGGCGCAGCTCCTCTTCGGCACCCGCCGGGGCGCGGTCGATGAGGATGTCGCCAGAACGCCAGGCGATCTGGGCGGCCGCCCGAGCGATGATGCCCGCCACGAGGATCGCCGCCACCGAGTCGGCCCAGCTCAGGCCCAAGCGAACGCCGATCAGCCCGGCAATGACCCCGAGCGTCGCCAGTACGTCCGACAGCCGGTTGGTCGCGTCCGCGAGGAGAGCCTCGCTGGAGGCAAACTTGCCGACGCGCCGCAGCACGGCCGCCCGCCCCGCCTCGATCACAAGCGCCCCGATCAGCAGCCCAAAGGCATAGCCCGCAGGGTTGACCGCAGAGCCACCGCCGACCAGGCGGCGGACCGCCTCGAATGCGATGTAGGCGGCCGTGATCAGGAGCAGCAAACCTTCCGCGAATGCGGCGAGGTTCTCGGTTCGGCCGTGCCCGTACGGGTGCTCGGTATCGGCGGGCTTGCGGGACGTGCGTACGGCGACGAGCGTGAAAGCGCTGGCGGCAAGGTCGAGGAAGGAGTGCGCCGCCTCGCTGAGTATGCCCAGGCTTCCGGTCAGCAGCCCGACGATTAGCTTGGCCAGGACCAGCGCCACCCCGATGGCCACGGAGCCCAGAGCGACGAGCTCCGGGCGCTGCTCGAGTCGCTTCACGGCTTCACTTTAAGCGCAGATTTCGCGGCCGCCCGGTGGGTCTATCTCAGCAGCGACGCCGTGGCGAAGAGCTGATCCTCCGTGCCCAGGGCGATCACCAGGTCGCCATCCTCGAGCCGGGCGGTTGCGGGAGGATTTACGTTCACCGTTCCATCGCGCTTGCGCACGGCCAGCACTCTGGCGGCTTCGGACCGGAGCAACCCGGCTGCCTCCAGCGTCTTGCCCTCGGCCTTCGTCCCCGCCGTCACCACCATCTCCTCGACACCGATACCCGCCTCGCCGTGGTGCAGTGTGTCCAGCACGTCGACCATGGCAGGCCGGATCGCCAGCTCGGCCATGCGATGACCCGCCATCACGTAAGGCGAGATCGTCCGCGTCGCGCCGGCCAGCTCCAGGCGCCGGATGGAGTCTGGACGCCCCGCGCGCGCGACGATGTACAGGTTGGGGTTGAAAGCACGCGCGGCCAGCACGATGTAGACGGCACGCTCATCGGAGTCGACGGCGGAGACCAAGCCTTTGGCGCGTTCGATGCCGGCCTGTCTGAGGATCTCCTCCTTCGCTGCGTCGCCTGCGATGTGAAGCCTGCCTTCCGCGCGGATCCTCGCGAGGGCCTCCTCTGTCTGGTCGATCACGACGTAGGGGACCCTGTGCTCCTCGAATTCGGCGACGACCTGTGTCCCGATGCGGCCGTAGCCGCAGATGATGAAGTGGTCGCGCAGCTGGTTCAGGTCTCGTTGCAACTGGCGATCTCTCCTGTATCTGCCAAACGCATTGTCCGCCAGAGTCTCCGCGAAAACGCCGAAGCCGTAAAGCATCGTCCCGACACCCACGACGATGAGGCCTGACGTGAAGAGGCGTCCCGTTGCTCCCTGCGGGTGAACCTCGGTGTAGCCGACTGTGCTGATCGTGATGATGACCATGTAGAAAGAGTCCAGCAGCGACCAGCCGTCGATAGTCATGTAGCCGGTGACGCCGATAGTGATCACGATCGCGAGCAGCCCGCCCGCGAGGCGAAAGCGTCGGAGCGGATGCTCCAGTCGCATCAGATTCGAAAGTTAGCCGCCGCCGCCCGGACCTTCAAGCCCTGGTTTGGTCATCTTGCCCAGGTCGAGCACCTTGTTGAGCTCCTTTTCAGTGACGCCGCGCGCGCGCGCCAGCTGGCGTATCGACCGGCCGCTCCGCATCGACTCCTTGGCCAGCTTGGCCGCCTCGTCGTACCCGATCACGGGGGTGAGGGCCGTCGCGAGCATCGGGCTGCGCTCGACCAGCTCGGGCCCGCGGTCGGTTGCCTGGAGACCTTCCACGCACCGCTCGGAGAAGTTGCGGGCGGCCGCCGCCAGCAGCGTGATCGACTCGAGGATGGCTGCCCCGGCGACGGGCATCATGACGTTGAGCTCGAACAAGCTGCCGGCCTGGCCGGACACGACCACCGTCGTGTCGTTGCCGTAGACGCGGGCGATCACCATCAGCATCGACTCGACGATGACCGGGTTGACCTTGCCGGGCATGATGCTCGACCCAGGCTGCGTCTCGGGCAGGCGCAGCTCGCCCAGGCCGGCGATCGGGCCGGTGCCCATGAGCCGGACGTCCGAGCCGATCTTCCACAGGCTGGTGCCTATGGTGCGCAGCGCGCCATGGGCGGCGACGAGGACATCGAGGGTGGCCTGGGCGTGGAAGTGGTTGGGCGATTCCTTGACTGGGATCCGGCTTGCCTTCGCGAGTCGGGCCACCACGCTCCGTGCGTACAGCGGGTGGGAGTTGAGCCCCGTCCCGACGGCGGTCCCGCCGAGCGGCACCCGAGCCAGCTCATCGATCGCGCCTCGGGCGCGCCGGATCGACTCCTCGACCTGCCCCGCGTAGCCCTTGAACTCCTGGCCCAACCTGATCGGCGTTGCGTCCTGGAGGTGGGTGCGGCCGGTCTTGACCACCGGCCAGAACTCCTTGCTCTTCGCTTCCAGCGCGCGTTCCAGACGTTCCAGGGCGGGGATCAGCTCGTCCTGGATGGCCATGGCGGCGGCGAGCTGGATGGCGGTGGGGATGACATCGTTCGAGGACTGGCCGAGGTTGACGTGGTCGTTGGGGTGGACGAGCTTGGAGCCCCGTTCGCCGCCGATGATCTCGGTCGCGCGGTTGGCGATGACCTCGTTCGCGTTTGTATTGGTCGAGGTCCCGGAGCCGGTCTGGTAGATGTCGATAGGAAACTGGTCGTCGTGCTTTCCGTCGATGATCTCCTGTGCGGCCGCGGTGATGGCTCGCGCGCGCCGCCGGGGTAAGAGGCCGAGCTCTCGGTTGGTCTGAGCCGCGGCGCGCTTGACCATGCCCAGGGCGCGGATGAAGCGGCGCGGCATGGGTTCGCCAGAGATCGGAAAGTTGAGAACGGCCCGCTGAGTCGACGCGCCGTAGTAGGCGTCGGCCGGGACCTGCATCTCGCCCATCGAGTCGCGCTCCGTACGGGTCCGCTTGGCCAACGATGGAGATTCTAGAGTTCCGTTGCAATGCGTCTTGCTGCTCTCGACGTCGGCTCCAACACGGTCCACGTCCTGGTCGCGGATGTTCTGCGCGGGAAGCTCGAGGACGTGGCGCACTACGTCGAGATGCCGGAGCTCGGTCCCCAGGTCGCGCGCAGCGGAGTGATCGGCAGCCGTGCGCCCGCAGCTCTGCGCGCCATACGCAAGGTCATCGGCCAGGCTCGCTCGCACGGCTACGACGAGCTGCTCGCCTGCGCCACCCAGGCTGTCCGGCAGGCATCCGACGGCGCGGCCTTCGTCCGTCAGGCGAGCGCCGTGCTTGGCGTCCCGGTCCGCATCGTCTCGGCCCGGCGTGAAGCAGCCCTGAGCTTCCTCGGCGCCGCCAGCCGCCACGCCGTCCGCCGAGAGTGGGCGCTGGTCGACCTGGGTGGCGGATCGACCGAGATCGTGATCGCGCGGGGACGCCAGATGCTCCGCTCGGCAGCGCTGCCCATCGGGTCCGGCGTGCTGGCCGGCACCTACCTGTCTGACCCGCCCAAACCTGAGGAGCGTGCTCGCCTGCGCAAGGCGGCGCTGCGGGAGCTGACCCACGCCCCGGACGGCGAGGTCGAACGTCTCGTTGCCACAGGCGGCACCGCCTCCAACCTGCCCCAGGTGCTGGCGCGGCGCAACCCGCCGGCCGTCCTTACCACCGCCGACTTGCTGGTGTGCGAGGCACGGCTCGATGGCCACCGGGCTCGGCATGTGGCGGCTGCAGTCGGACTTCCGGCGAACCGCGTGAAAGCAATGCGGGGAGGGGTCGAAGCGCTCCTCCTGCTGCTCGACTGGTACGGCCTGGCCCTCCTTCAGGTCAGCCACGAAGGGCTTCGCCACGGGATGTTGCTCGCATACCTGGAACGCGGAGAGGATTGGTGGCGCGACGGGTAAATTAGGGTTATGGAAGGCGTGAACCGCGGCGGGACCAGGCTCCGGCTCGCGCTTGGCCTGACCCTGGTGATCCTGGTCGTCGAGCTTGCGGGCGGGCTTCTGTCGCACTCCTTGGCCTTGCTTTCGGATGCCGGCCACGTCCTGACCGACGTTTTCGCGCTGGGCCTGGCGTGGTTTGCCATCGAGCAGTCAAAACGACCCGCCGACCAGCGCCGCAGCTATGGCTACCAGCGAGTCGGCATCCTGGCGGCGCTCCTGAATGCGGTGGCCCTGATCGTCATCGTGCTGGCGATCGGATTTGAAGCGGTGCGCCGATTGATGGCGCCCGAGCCGGTGCAGGGCGGTACTGTCATCGCGACAGCACTGGTGGCGATCGCCATCAATGTGTTCGTTCTCCTCACGCTCCGCGCAGAGGTCAACAACCTCAACCTCCGCGCCGCGCTGCTCCACGTAACCGGAGATGTCGCCGCATCAGCGGGCGTCGTGATCGCGGGCGGGGTGATCCTACTGACCGGCTGGCTCTACATCGACCCGCTGCTCTCGCTTGCCATCGCCGCACTGATCGCTTACGGCGCATGGGGCATCGTTCGCGAGACGGTCAACCTTTTGATGGAGGGCACCCCACCGGAAATCAACATGGCCGCGGTCTCGTCTGAGATCAGCGGCACCGAGCTGGTGACGGGCGTTCATGACCTCCACGTGTGGGCCCTGTCGTCCGAGGACGTGGCTCTCAGCTGTCACATCGTGATCGCCGACACCTCACTCGGCGACGCCGAGCACGTGGTCCGGGATCTGGAAGGCCGCCTGTGCAGCCAGTTTGCGATCGGGCACACGACCATCCAGGTCGAGAGCTGCCATCCCTGCGGCGAAATTCACCACGGTGCGGGCGAGCACAACCACCCGCATGCACACCTCACCTTTACTTCTGCGAGACCAGCGCCTCCTCGCGCTGCAGGATCCTCCGCGCCACCGCGATAGCGGACGCGTACGTCGAGTCCATCCCCCGATAGCTCATGCCGCGCGCCCCAAGAGTGCGCGCCTGGGTGTAGGGCGTGTCGGATGCGTAGTGGACGATGCCGAGGTCGAAATGAGCCTGCGCCATGTTGACGCTCTCATTGACCGGATACCTGTCGGGCTGGCCGATTTCGTAGCACGCGTCGAGGTAGGGGCCCGCTTCCATCTCGACCACCGTGTACCGGCCCTGGTAGTAGAAATCCAGGTAATCGCGGTTCTGCAGGAAGGTGCCGCGAACCGTGACCGCTCTCTGATTGTCGAGCGCCGAGCCGTAAACGAGATTGGGCTGCACGTCCCCGGCGTTGAAGCAGTTGTCGAGCCAGTATGTATTTCCAGAGTGCTCGTTGTAGACGACGTTGGGGATCATCACATCGCCGACGTCGGCGTTGAGGGTCGCGGCCTTGCCGAGCACATACACGCCGGCCACCCAGGCCGCCTGTTCAGCGACCTGGCGAAGGATGTGGTACGCGGCCTCGCCCAACGGGTAGTCGACGTTGAGGATGCAGGCGCCGGACTCGCGCAGCTTGCGCTCGTCGACCGCACCGACGCGAGGATCGATTGCTGAGGCGTCGAGCTTGGACAGCATGAAGACCTGCGCCGCGGAATCGACGCCGGTGCCTACCGCCGGGATGTGGCGCACGCCGTTGGCGGCCTCCAGCTCAGCGCGCCACTTGCGAAGGCGTTCTCGCTCCGGATGCGCGTCGAAGACCTGGCGCGCGCCGTAGTAGAGCCAGTTCTGTCGCGAGGCGCGGCTGTGCCCCGCCTCCAGCTTGTGCCGCTCAGTGTCGAGCTCTGTATCCGATCGTCCGACCCAATCCACGATCTCGTTTTCAATCCGGCGCGCCACACCTGTCAGGACGTTGACCAGGCTGTGTGCGTTCGAGGAAACGAAATAGATTGGCGCATCGCGCGCGCCGAGCCCGTCCATCGCTGCGGCAATGGGCAGCCACCAGCGGCTTGCGTTGCGCGCGAACCCGAGGTGGCTGCCGCCTATGAGGCGAAGCACGATGCGGCATTCGTCGCGCTTGATCGCCGCGAGGTTGGCGTCGAAACTTTCTCCCCACGCTTCATGCAGGCGGCGCCAGTCGTCGGGCGACGCACCCGCGGCTTGCCTGGCGTCTTCATCCGAGAGATCGACATCCTGCAGCGAGCGGTGCAGCTTGTTCCATTCGATCTGGAACGCAACCAGCGTCGGCACGAGGTCGTCGATGTCTGACGTGGATGCGATCAGCACCGCGAGCGTGTTATCTCCGTCGTGGTACCAGCGCCGCCGGCGGGCAGGGGCCTTGACCGCCTCCCACGAAAGGATGTCGGCGTCCAGCACAGCCTTGAATCCCTGCGGGCTCTGGCCCATGATCACGCGCCGGCAGTGGCTGATCGCGGTGGGCAGACGCCGCACGGTGTAAAGCAGTGCGCCCATGTCCGTTTGCGGCTGCGCGGCGAGCGGGTGGAGCACGGAGCCCATGCCGAGATGGGCCTGGACCAACGACTCGACCTTGATCTCGCCCGAGCTCTGCAGCATCGTCGTGTACGTGCGGACGTACAGCTCGACGGCGTGCTTGCCGCTCCAGCCGGAGGTCGGTGGCGCCTCCATGAGGCGACTATAAGACGGCGTCCGAGAAGGGACTTACAAAACCATGAAGATGGCCGCGCGCGGTTGGTGTGAGAGTGAAACGCATGATCAAACGATTTGGGAAGCAGCGTTATCTGCGCGTCATCGGGCTTGCCGTAGGAGCGGTCGCGGTGGCGGGTTCGGCCGTCATTGTCACAGCCTCGGCTGCGGGCATCGGGTTTGGATTCCACACGGCCGGCGCACCGCAGGGCGACGCCAGCCTTGCGGCGGCTCAGGCGAGCACGTCGTCAACTGTCTGCAGCAACTTCATGAAGCATTTCGCTGTGGCGATCTCCAAGAGCCAGGCCGAGATCAACACCGCCTTCCAAAAAGCCATCGCCGACACGCTGGCGGACGAGGTCAAGAGCGGCCAGATCACCCAGGCGCAGGCCGACGCGCTGAAGAAGAGGCTCTCGAGCCAGACGCCTTGCGTGCTGCCGAGCACGATTCACCGGAGCAGCGCCCCGAAGGCTCAGATCGAGGCCTACATGCAGCAGTACGTCACCGCCGCCGCGGCGGCGTTGGGCATCAGCGAGGCACAGCTGAAGACCGACCTGGCCGGCGGCCAGTCGCTGTCTCAGGTCGCGATGGCGCAGAAGGTGTCGGAGGCGGATTTCCGCACCAAGCTGATCAACAACTTGAAACCCACCCTCGACAAGGCGGTCACCGACAAGAAGCTGACGGCCGATCAGGCGAAGGCGATCGTGAGCCGCCTGCAGACCGGGCCGCTGCCGTTGTGGAGCACGGTTCCCAAGCACAAGCCGGCCACCGCGGCGACTCCGAAGCCCTGACGGTCTAGTTCAGCTCCTCGGGAGGCGGAGCTCCGCCCAAACGGCGCATCAGCTCCTCGAGGAGCTGACGGGTTTCCGGATCGGCCATCAGCCGCTCCTGCATCTGCTCCGCGGAGTGGCGGATCTCAGGATCCGACATCAGGCGCTCGGACATCGCCTGGAACCGCTGTGTCATGTCATTCATGGCCGATTCCTGGGCGACCTGGATGAGGATCGGCTGGCTCGCCGCGGCGGCGACGGCTTCGGCCTGGACGCGGACCATCTCGATTCCCTTGCAGCCCAGGCACTCGCCCTTCAGGCCGCAGTGGCAGAGCTGCGGACGGAGGCGGTCGAGGGCTGCATGGAGCTCAGATAGGTCGATCGGTCCAGCCACGCTGCAAATCTACGAGCCTTTTGCTTTCCCTGTGTACATGGCTTCGATCTGGTCTTTGTAGCGTTCCGCGATCACCTTGCGTTTGACGTCCAGCTTCAAGGAAAGCTCCCCGGCGGCTTCGGTGAAGTCGTGCGGGAGCAATGTGAAGTATTTGATCGTCTCCCACGGGCCCAATTTGGCGTTGACTCCGTCGACGGTCTCCTGGATTCGCGCCCTGATCGCGGCCTCGTCCATGCCCTGCTTTCTCGCCGCATCCCAGTCGGGGATGATCAGCGCGCTCACGTATGGTCGCCCCTCGCCGACGATGACCGAGCGGGCGATGAGCGGGTCGCTCAAGAGCGCCTGCTCTAGCTGCTGCGGCGCGATGTACTTGCCACCCGAGGTCTTGAACAGCGACTTCTTGCGGTCGGTGATCCGGAGGAAGCCGTCGCCGTCGAGCTCGCCGATGTCCCCCGTATAGAACCAGCCGTCTCGCATCACCTCAGCCGTGGCTTCGGGCTGGTTGTGATAGCCGCGCATGTTGCCTGGGCCCTTGACGAGAATCTCGCCGTCCTCCGCGATCCTCAGCTCCACGCCGGGAAACGGTTTGCCCACGGTGAGAAAACGGTGCTCATGAAGCGTGTTCGAGCACACGCCTGACGAAGTCTCGGACAAGCCCCAACCGTTGAGGATGGGGACGCCGATCGACCAGAAGAACTCCTCGATCTCACGCGCGAGGCCGGCGCCGCCGCTGATGAAAAAGCGCAGCCGGCCGCCCGTCAGCCTCATGCGCAGCGAAGCGAGCACCAGTCGATCAGCCACCGCACGCTGGGACCGCAAGATCGGCCCGGGATTGGAAACGCGCGAGTATCGCGCGCCGGTCCGCACCGCCCATTTGAAGATGGCCCGTCGGGCCGGACTGGCCTCGTGGACTCGGGCCATGACGGCCGCATACATCTTTTCGTAGACGCGCGGGACGCTGCACATGATGGTTGGCTTGACCTGGCGCAGCTCTTCGGCCAGATGCTCCGGTCCGTGCGAGATCCACGTCTGACCGCCGTACACGATGCCGACGAAGATCTCGTTGATCCGGCCGAAGACGTGTGCGTAAGGAAGCCACGAGAGCGAAGAGTCCTGCTCGGAGATCGGGTGCACCTTGACGGCGGCGCGGCTGATATCGACCAGGTTCCGATGGCGGAGCTCGACGCCCTTCGGCACTCCGGTCGTGCCCGCGGTATAGACGATGGTGCAGAGGTCGTCTGGCTGGATGGCGGCCAGGCGCGTGCTTATCTCGGCCATCTGGGTCGGTTCCCGCCGGATCCACCCTGCAACCTCGCCGTCCATCGTCACGACCTTGCGCAGAGCCGCGCCCACCTGCAGCTTCGCGGCCAGGGAGGCGCCGGACGCGATCGCCAGAACCGCATTTGAGTCGGCCGCGATGGTCTTGGCGATCTCCGGCGGCGTGTTCGGATAGACAGGCACTGTGATGGCGCCGACCGACTGGATGCCGAAGTCGCAGTGGAGCCACTCGAGGCGGTTCTCGGAGAGGATGATGACGCTGTCTCCTCGCTTGACGCCCGCTTCGACGAGCGCCGACGCAACCGCCAGGATGTCGCGCCGCATCGCGTTCCAGCTTTCGACCTTCCAGTCGTCGCCCACCCGGTGGTGGATCAGCGCGCGGTCGCCGTACCGCGCCGCTTGGCGGAAGAAGACGCCGACCGTGGTCCGGTCGGCAATGGCCTCAGGATCGATGACTTGGCCCGCGGCCTGGTCGGTCCTCAGAGCGGACGTGGCTCTACTTGACCGCCTTGATCGTTAGCGTCAAGGTGCCCGACGGTACGCTGACCGTCACCCTGTCGCCCTTCTTGTGGCCGACCAGGGCGCGTCCGACCGGTGAGTCAACCGAGATCCTGCCAGCCGACGGGTCGCTCTCGACGGCGCCGACCAGGTGGTACGTCTCGCTGTCGCCCTGGTTGTCGACGACCTCGATCGTCGAGCCTGGTCCGACCACGCTCGAGTGCGTGTCGCGGATGATCTGGGCCCGCCCGATCATCTCCTGCAGCTCGTAGATCCGGCTGTCCAGGAGGCCGACTTCCTCCTTCGCCTGCTCGTATTCGGGGTTGTCCTCGATGTCGCCTGGCTGGAAGGCTTCCTTCAGCCGCTCGCCGGCCTCGGCACGGCGGCGCAGGGCCACCTCGAGATCTCGCTTCAGCTTCTCGAGGCCCTCAGGCGTCAGCAAAACAGGTTCGGTTAGATCCATTGCAGCCCCAAAATGAATAATAGCCCGGCGCATGGATCCCTCCGATCTCAGGGCCGAGCTTGCGGAACGGTTGGCGAATAGTACGGCAATCGATGCCGAGACGTTCAACGCCGCGTGCTTCGTGCTCTCCCGGGCGCTCGAGAGCCTCGAGTTCAGCGTGCCCGCGGCGGCGCCTCTTGTGAGGCGGCTCTTGCGGGTCGCCGGCCGCGTGGTCATCGACACCGCGGCGGCCCATGCCTCGCCGGACATTTGGCCCAACACGCAAGAGATGGCGATCCAGTGGATCGACGAGGCGCTGAAGGCGCTCGGCTACGAGGCCAAGCCCGTCTAGCTCAGTTGATCAGCCGGGCGGCGGGCGGCGCGGGCGCGTAGTTCGGGTTGAAGTCGATGCCGACCTGCGCCGAACCGCTGACCGTGGCGGTGTAGGAGATCACCTGGCCGGCGAGCGGCGAGCGGTTCCCTCCGTTGATGCTCCAGTCGGCCGAAGGCGTGTAGATCGTGCCGATGAACTGGGTCGACGCACCGCCGTTCATCGAGTTGGAGCAGGAGCTGCCGGGCGGCGAATAGATGACGATCCAGTTGTACTGCTCGCCGGAGAACACGTACGTCGCGCCCTGCGAGTTCTGGTCGAAGCACGCGCCGTTGGGGAAGTAGAATTGAACCGCTCCAGGCGTGATCTGGGCGCTCTGACACGGCGAGTTGATGTTGCCCGGATTGGGTGATATCTGGCAGTAGTTCTCGTTCGACACATCGCCGCCGGCGTACGGCGGGTACTGCAGCGACATAGGCCCGTTCTCCTGCGACAGGAGGTTCGCCGGCGGCGGGCAGTTGCTGAAGCACTGCGGCTTGAGCTCGTCGTCAGGGGTCTGGCACAGCTTGGCTCGCGTCTGCGCGAAGCACTGAGCTGTCGGGGACATGCTGTTGAACACGATGCTGCAAATGGTCACGGTGGGGACCCCGCACGGCCAACCGTTGACCCCGTTGATCAACGTCATGTTCGCCCCGCTTGGGTAAGGACCCAAAGGAGTGGCCGGAGGCCCGCCGCCATCGACGAAACCGGGCGCCAGGTGGCGGCCGACGAACGAGAAGTTGTTGGGGACGCCGTCACATCCGTTCGGGTTGATGTAGACGTTGTAGTACTGCGCGCCAGGCGCGTTCTTGGTGATGTTCACATCGATGCCGCTGTTGTTGCCGTCGACGGTGCTCACCGCCTGGCAGGACGAGGGTGCGCTCTCACGCCGGCAGCCGGGCGAGTTGTAGCAGGGGTTCGGTGCGATGTTGGGGTCGATGAACCGGTCGTAACGGACCGACGTCACCTCGACGCCCCAGTTGCCGCTGCCGCCCTGGTGCTTGATCCCGAAACCAGGCGCCGGAACCACTGTCAGGTTGAAGTGCCCGGCGCAGTTGACCCCGTTCATGTCCCAGAACTGCGGGTTGGCCACGCCGGTGGTGCCGGGCGCCGACCACAGCTCCTCTTCGGGTGCCTTGAGCTCGTTCGAGAGCAGGCTGCCGTTGGCGTCTGACTTGTAGCCGCCCGTCCACTGGTAGACCCCCGGTTCGAGGAAGGCGCAGCTGGCCGAGCCACCCGTCAGGTGGAACTGGCCGGCGTACTGGCCTGGGAACATCTCGGTATAGGAGCCGCGGTTGTCCTGGTTGTACGCCTGGTTCGTCGTGTAGTAGCCGACCGACGGGGCCAGGTAGCCGGGGTCCGGCAGGCTCGGCGCCGGCACGATTCCGGTGCCCTGCGTGTCGCCTGAGTGGCAGACTGGGTTTGGCGCGTAGGGGATGAAGCCAGGCATCGAGTTGTAGCAGTAGTACTGCGCGACGCCGCAGTTGGAGCCGGCGGCGCCGTAACAGTTGCCCGCCTCATGCAGGTTGGAGTCGAGGCAGGCTGTGCCGTTCGTGTAGACGTCGCCCAACACCGTCAGCTGTGCGGCTCCGGTCAGCTTGGTCGCGCACGAGCCGTTGCTCAGTGTCAGAAGCGCGGGGGTTTGCCTCTGGTTGCCCACGATCGCGGTCGCGGTGGCCGAGATGGGGACGGTCGTCGAGCCCCCAAAGATCTGGATGAAGGCGAGGGCCAGGTTGTGGCTGCTCGTGTACTGGAACTCGTAACCGTTGAACTGCGTGTCGGTGGCGACGATCGTCAACGTGTACGCGCCGGCGAATGTGTATGTGTAGGTGTCCTGGGGCAGGTTCGCGTTCGTACCCACCAGGGTGCTGGTGTGGCTGGCCGTCTGATAACCCGTGTAGATACGCAGATCGGTTTGATACAGAGCGACCGACTTCGGGACGACCAGTCCGTTGAGGTCCTGGAAGTTCTCGTACCAGTCACCGGCTGCGAGGGCGGCGGCGTCGACCGCGGTCTGCTGGTCGCGCCGGTCGACGTAGCCGCGGCCGGAGTCGATGGCGAGGCCGAGCATGCCGAACAGCACAAGGATCAGGAGCGCGATCAGGACGATGGCCTGACCGGCCTGCAGATTGCGCTTTGCGCGCTTAGTTGGAGTACTCGGCTCGGTAAACAGCATATGCAGTGATGACGATGTTGTTGCCGATGACTTGCTGGATCACTGGTGTGATCGGCTGAAACGTGTACCACAGGGTCACCTTGAGAGGTTGATTTCCGTCCGCCGCGACCGCGTCGTTGCAGCCTGCGGGCGGGGGGTTGTACGGGAGCTGCCCACGGGGGGCGTTGGGCGTTGCGTTTCCGGCTGCGCTCGGGTCGGTGATGAAAACCCAGCCTGTGTTGCTCGGCGGCACGCTCGGGGCACCCTGCGGATTACCACCATTCGGTATTGGTCCGTTGGGACATGGGTTGCCGAGGATCGCTGCGACCGCATGGCCTTGAACGGCGGACAGGACATCGCTGTTCTTGGGCCAGTTGTGCGAAGCGCCGTTGGGATCGATGAAGTAGGAGGCACGCACCGCGACGCGGGCACCCTCGTTGGCCGCCTGCTGCAGGGTTATATATATGTAGAGCGCGCGGCCGAAATCGATGATGCCGAAGGTCAGCAGCAAGATGACCGGCGCGATGAGCGCGAACTCGGTCAGGCCTTGCGATCGCTGGCTTCGGGCGCAGGCAAGGAGTCGCTTCATCACGGCTTGCCCTGGATCGTGAAGTGCTCGTTGTAGGCAAGGTTGAGGCCGTTGCCGAACAGGCCCTGGATCAACGGCGTGATCAGCTGGAAGTTCATCAGTATCGACACGTTGAGGTCGCCCAGCCTCCACGAGTTGTCGCCCGGAGCACTTGGTCTGGTGCCGAACCTGCTGCCGTTCGGGTCGGTGTAGCAGATGTACACGTTCACGCTCTGCGAGGTGGCAGGGTAGGCAGCGGCCGGATAAGGCTTGTTGGTGGCGGAGTTGCTGTCGGTCGGAGCCAGGCAGCCGGCGGCGGTGACCAGGTTGATCTGGCTGTCCTTGAATCCCGCGCCGTACAGGCCCTGCTTGACTGCGGTCATGACGTCCGCGTCATCGAGAAAGTTGTTGGTGCGGGCCGGGGTGTTGAACCATGCGCCGTGCCGCGCGCCCTCCCGCGCCGCGCCCTGCAGGGAGACGGAGTAGTAGAACGCGCGCGAGAGGTCGATCAAACCCATCGCCAGCGCGCTCGAGCTTCAGCTTGCATAGCAGCGACATTTAAGCAACCGGGCATGCATTCTGTTCGGCTCTAACGCGGAAAAAGCTGTTTTCGTTCGCGAAAAAAGCAATGAATGTGTCAACGCCGCCGGCTCAGGCGGCCCAGGCGCGGGGGGTCGCCTGGCTGATCAGGAGATGGGCGGGGGGTTGCCTTTGAGGCCGACTGGCCGGCGATCTCGGCCGCCAGCGGTGCTCCCTGGCGACTGCGCGGATTGGGCTGAATTCGCATTCTTGGGAGTCATCATTAGGACTCGCTTAAAGCTGATGACTCTTTTGGAGCCTCCCACACGGTGATGTCTGAACAACCCGCGATGCGGAAACAAACCCCTCGCTGGCAGGACGTCCGCGCCAAAGCCATCGACGCGACGTTTGACGCCGACCGTCGTCGCGCGGGCGAGCGGGTCGCCCTCGTCTTTCGATGGCTCTT
>WNGI01000140.1_pt1 | contig 70571 bp, 68 predicted proteins | sample 5400621 | NCBI WGS metagenome assembly WNGI01 (sample SAMN13153374, study PRJNA577476) | soil metagenome | isolation source: 20 cm soil or saprolite under Garry oak tree replicate 1 | place: USA:California | collected 2016-06-15 | reverse complement strand
CGCCACCGTCGTCGCTGGCCGACCTTCAGTTCAGCGGTTCTCGCTGATGCGGATCGTGGCGTGGAACATCCGGGCCGGCGGCGGGCGGCGCGTCGGCGCGATCGGTCGGCAGATCGAGCGGTGGGGGGCGGACGTCGTCGGCCTGTCGGAGTTCAGGATCACGCCACCCGGTCGCGGGCTGATGACCGCGCTGGCCGCGACGGGCCTTCGCTACCAGCTCACGACGGCGCACCCGCGCCGGCCCGCCAGCAACGCCCTGCTCGTCGCCGCGCGCTGGCCCTTGCGCCGGGTGCGTCTCGGGGGCGGTCCCGGGGAGCCGGGCCGCTGGATCGTCGTCGAGGTTGCCGGGCCGCTCCCGTTCGTGCTCGGCGTCATGCACGTGCCGAATCGAGTGAGCGGACGAAAGTACCCGTTCCTCGACGCCGTGCTGAGGTGCGCCCACCGGTGGCAGCTGGGTCCGGCCCTGCTCCTTGGCGACACGAACTCCGGCCGGCGCGGCATCGACGAAGAGGTGCCCTCGTTCAATCGGCGTGAGGAAGGCTGGATCGACGCGCTCGCGGAATGCGGGTGGCTCGACGCGTTTCGCCACCTCCGCGCCGACACCCGGGCCTACACGTGGTACTCGCCGAACGGACGGAACGGCTTCCGTATCGACCAGGCGTTCGTCAACGCCCCGTTGCTCGCGCGCCTCAAGGACGCCGCGTACGTCTGGGGCGGCGCGGCACGCCGAAGACGCCGTGACGTCCTCAGCGACCACGCCGCCCTGGTCCTCGATTTGACCGACCTCTAACCGCCTCGTTCCTCTGCTGGAGTGGGCCTACAGACGAAGGAACGATTCGAGTGACGCCCCCTCGAACGTCGCGTTGGGTGCGTGGCACACGTGACAGGCCCGCACACCGATCTCCGAAACGAGCGTGTAGCCGGTCGACTGGTGACGCCAGATCACCACGTCGAAGCCGCGACGCTTCATGACCCTGAACCTCGGCTTCTCGCTCAGGCCGAGCTGGTTGTACGCCTCTCCCGGCATGATGAAGAGCGATACGTGGTCGTGATCGAGCTTGTAGTCGATCGCGGCGACTTCAGCGTTCGCCAGCCGCGAGATACGCGCGCCGACCAGGGCGAGATTGGGCTTCTTCATGTCCGGCAAGCTGACTTTGAAGTCCACGCGCTTCCGGAACCAGTCTTCGGCCGCCCGAGGAGACAGGCCGACGATGTCGGGCGGAAGCTGACCGCGCCCCAGCTTTTGATGCTGGTCCAGCGACGCCTCGACCACCTCGTCCAGCGTGTTGCCTCGCTCGAGGACGGCGGCGAGCTGCATTCCGCCGACGACACCGATGGCCAGCAACATGATCGCCGACGTCATGAACAGCCACGGCTTGTACCAGCGACGCCGCGTGCGTGAGCGCTGCTCGCCGAGGCCGGTGAGGAAATGGTTGATCCGGTCACGCAGGTGCGGTGGCGTGGGATCGGGCCGCAGTCGAACGACGTAGGCGTCGCGGAAGGCGAGCTCCTGCTCGACGACGTACCGGCACGAATCGCACTCGGCAAAATGGGCCTCCATCTCGTCCCGAAGCGCCGCAGGAAGCTCCCCGTCCACGTACGGAAAACCCTGGGACTTCATCGTGTCGCAGTTCATGGCGTCCCCCGTGTCGCGTGACCGTCGTGGCGTCGAGGATCGACGAGGTAGGTCCGGAGCAGGTTGCGTCCTCTGTAAAGTCGGGACATGACGGTACCGATGGGCCGGTCGATGATCGTGGAGATGGTGCGGTAAGACAGCCCCTCGATGTCTCGCAGCTCCACGACTTCCCGCATGAGGGTCGGCAAGCGGCGGATACCTTCCCTGACCCGTTCGATGGTCTCCTGGCGAAGGAGAATGTCCTCGGGAGCGAGCGGAATCGCGAAGAGGGGACTCTGGAGCAACCCGGCCGTCTGCGTGTCGTGCAACGGATCTCGAGGGACGACGTCTTCCGGCGCCGCTGCCGGTCGATATGGGTATTTCGGATGATGGCGAATACCCAGGCCTTGAACGGCAGGTCGCGAACGAACGTGTCGAAGCCGTTGAAGGCCCTGAGCAGGCTCTCCCGGAGCAAATCCTCGTAGTCCTCGGGAGGCCGGGCCAGGAGCATCGCGTAGTTGTGTAGTGAATCCAGACAGCCCGCAATGCCCTCGCCACGCCGATGTCAGGCGCGTGAACGTCTATCTAATACTACGCAACCCTCACGAGATTTATTCCCGAAGTTGACGTCACTTTGACAGCGACGCGCACATAGGGCATTGTCCCCGCCATGCATTTCGGGATCTTTCTCGAGGAACGGCGCCCAGGAACGAGCGAGGCCGCGGCGTTTCAGGAAACGTTGGACCTCGCCGAGGCCGCCGAGGCCTCAGGGCTCGACGGCGTGTGGCTCGGCGAAATCCACTTCAATCCCACGCGTTCCGTGCACTCGGCACCGATGGCGCTGGCGAGTTACATCGCGGCCCGCACCGAGCGCGTGCGAATCGGCACGGCCGTGCAGGTGCTTCCGCTCGGCAACCCCCTGCGGATCGCCGAGGACGTGGCCACCGTCGATCATCTCAGTCGGGGCCGCTTCGACTTCGGTATCGGCCGCAGCGGCTCACCGCGCGCGTACGACGCGCTCGGGATCCCCTACGCCGAAAGTCAGGCGCGCTTCGAGGAGTCTCTTCGCATCATCCTCGAGGCGTGGAAGGGTGAGCCATTCAGCTACGACGGGAATTTTTACCGGATCAGGAACGCCACGGTCGGACCGCGGCCGTATCAGCGTCCGCATCCACCCCTTCGAATGGCCGCGAACTCCCGCGAGACCTTCCCGATCGTCGGCCGGCTAGGACTCCCGCTCTTCGTCGGGTTGCGCGACCTGAGCATCCCCGAGCTCCATGCGCACCTGGCCGCGTACCGGTCGGCGTGGCGGGAGGCGGGCCACCCGGGACGTGGCGACGTGTGCCTCCGCATTCCCGTCTACGTCGGAGCCACCGAGAAGGACGCCGTCGAGGAGCCGCGCGAGAACACCGTCTACTTCTTTCGCCGTCACGCGGAGCTGACACGGTCCGGACTCGGGCGTGGCGACACGGGGCCGGCCGATCGGCGTCAGGCCCGGGTCGCCGAGCTCACGAACCTCACGTACGAGGACATCCTCGAGACCCGCGTGGCGTTCGGGACCGCGGCGAGCCTGACCGAGCGGCTCGCCCGGCTGCGGGACGAGCTCGGGCTCTCCGGGATCGTGGCCGAGCTGAATCCGAGTGGTCAGTTCGCCCTGGAGCAAATGCACCGGACGCTCCGCGTCCTGACGCGTGAGGTGATCCCGGCGCTCAGGTGATGACGGGCCGCCGCTCGAATACGAGCGGCGCGTCGCGGTCGTGCCGTCCCTGCTGGAACATCTCCCGCGCGTTGGGCAGCTCGTAGTAGATCTCGAGCATATTGCCGTCGGGATCGTGGAAGTAGACGCTCTTCTGACTCACGTGGTCGATTGCGCGCGTGACCTTCACCCCGTGCTGCTCCAGCGTGAAGTAGGCATCCCTCAGCGCCTCCTCGCTGCTCACCCGGAACGCGACGTGACCCAGGCCGAGACTGCCCGACGGGCGCGGCGCCGAGTCGTCCTGATTCGTGACCGGGAAGAGATCGATCGAGTGCGCGTGACCTTCGAGCGCCATGAACACGCCCCCGTGCTCGGGATCTTGCTCGGTGACCTGGAGCCCGAGGACGGTCGAATAGAAGGCCTTCGAACGCTCGACGTCGCTGACCCGCAGCAGCACGTGTCCGATGCCGGTGAGTCGTATCATGGCGTCGTTAGTTGCCCTTGAGCCGCATGTCCTCGTAGGACGGCCATGGCGTCATCGGCACCAGATTGATGGCGTGCTCCGCCAGACGCGGGCCAACGGCCATCAGGGCGCGGAAGTCCATGACCGGCGCGAACATCGCCCGGTCGATCGTGAGCTGCTGGATCCGGTACAGCAGCGCCTCGCGCTTGCGCACGTCACGCTCACGCGCCTGCTGCTGGAACAGATCGTCGATGTCAGGATAGCCGCCGTAGGCGTAGCCGCCTTTCGAGTACATGAACTCCTGCACCCGGCTGGCCGCGTTCCCCGAATTGCCCACCCCGACGAGGAACAGGCCGCGCAGCTTCTTCTCGCGCCAGGCGGCGTAGAAGGCCGCGCGCTCCATCGGCCGCATCCTCACGCGGACGCCGACCGCATTGAGGTAGTTCACGACCGCTTCCGCCGTCGTGGCGAAACCCGGGATCGCCGCGAACTCCCCGGCGTCCAGTCCATTGGGGTACCCGGCTTCGGCGAGCAGTTGCCTGGCCTTTTTCGGGTCGTACGCTGGCGGCTCGACCTGCAGCGCAAAGTCCATCACCCGAGGCACGATGACGCCCGCCGGCGGGCAAAAGCCCAGACACGCGGCCTCGTTGATCGCCTGACGGTCGATCGCGTGGTTGACGGCCAGCCGGAGCCGCTTGTCGTGCCACGGCGACTTCGGATCCCACTGCTCGGTGAACTCGATCCAGAAGATGGATGCGTGGCGCGACGCCAGCAGCGTCAGGCGTGGATCGCGCCTCACGTCCTCGCCCTCGGGGCCGTCCAGCGCCGCGGCGATGTCGGCCTCGCCCTTCTTCAACATCGCCACGCGCGTGGTGCCGTCGGGGACGCTCTTGATGACGAGGCGCTTGATCGACGGCACCTTGCGCCAGTACGCGGGGTACGCTTCGAGCACGACCTCCACGCCGGGCGTGTGGCTGACGAACTTGTACGGCCCGGCACCGATGGGGTGCCTGCGAAACCCTTCGTCGCCGACCTGCGTCACGTATTTCTTCGGCACGACGAGCCCCGCCGCGGTCGCCGTCGTCCCGTAGAAGGTCATGAAATCCGGCCACGGCTCCTTGAGCTGGAAGCGGATCGTGAGCGGATCAACGACCTCGACCTGCCGGACCCTCGCGTGGAGCTCGGTCGCCCCCGCTCCTTTGTACCGGTCGAAGCTGAATTTCACGTCCTCGGTGGTCACCGGCTCGCCGTTGTGAAACTTCAGCCCGCGCCGCAGCTTGAACTCGTACGTGAGCCCATCCGGGCTCTCGGTCCACGACTCCGCCAGGCTATTGCCCATCTTCTGGCCGGGCAGCGGCTTCACCAGCCCGTCGTGGAGCGCGTGAAGAATGCCGAAGGGCGTGATCTGCGGTGGGGCCGTGGACGGGTCGAACCACGTTGGAGCGATGGTGACGTGGAACGCGAGGACCGCCTCTCCGGCAGGCTGCGCGGCCGTGCCCTGTACGACGACGAAGGTCAGCGCGACGGCCCCGATCAGCACGAGGGTCCGTCGAAGGACGGCACGTGAATCCATGGTGATCACCTGCTCGTGAGCCCGAGAATCGGCGGAAAACCGGGCCACGTCAAGCGCGAGCGGCGGGGAACCCGAGCTACAGGACGGCTTCGACCATGCCTTCGATGAGGAGGGCGAGGAATCCGAGCATGCCGGCGAGGCCCCACATCGAGAGCCAGCGGCGCTTCAGCATGATGCCGGCGTTGAGGACCGACAGGACGACGATGCCCACGCCGAGCCCGACGACGACGCGCTCGCTTGGGCCCACGGCTAGTTCCTCGGTGCCGCGTCCTCCCGGCTCCCACGGGCTCTCACCAGCTGACGGAGCGCCAACCACTCGGAGTACGGGTCCTTCGCCGCCGGCTTGGGTCGCCGGCCAACCGCGGCGTGGCCCAGGCCATACAGCACGATTCCGACACCGATGAGTGGAGCAACGACGAAAGCCGCCGTGAGGAGCCACGTCCGTGGATTTTTCATGCTCAGCCAAAGGGCAAACGTCGGACCAAGCTCGTCATGCGCGGTAGGTACCTGATAACGCGTGAGTTTCGTTTATGCCGCTCAGCGCGACTGTTAGGTGATCTTCCTATAGCCTCCCGCCGTATCCCTGGAGAAGCTCCCAGCGGATCGGGTGTCGTTGAAGTTGACGATTTCGCGATGCGTCGATAATCTCCGGGGGCCGGCGCCGTCAGGCATGCGTGCCGAAGGTGATCGGATAGAGAAGTGGTCCGTGCGCGCATTCGCACGATGCTCGAGACCGGTACATTACCCTGCGACGACGCCGAGCGGACGTGGGCTTGGCCGGCACTGTTCTGCGTGCGGCGAGGAAATCTCGGCTGACTCTGGCTGGAGGAATGCGAGCCGTTGAAGTCGGCGTAGCTGCCGGCTCCGTGTCGGAGAACTTGACGGACCGACTATCGAACGATGTAGACCGCCCTCAATACGTTTCACTTTCCGCGACCTTATCGACCAGGCTAGCTCTTTGCACAGTCCTCGGCATACGTTCCGGGGTTGCGGCGGGAGATAGGAAGCTCGGGACAACCCGCGCGGCAGCCCGATGATATATAGCGCCGTCCGCCGGCAGACCACCGCCGGCGGACGGGGCACGCACGAAATCCGGCAGCCGTGGGTACTTCCCGCCGCAGAGATCAGTTCAGCGTTTACGAAGAAGTCTTCTCAGATGGCTCCGCACCCGCCCGCAGTCTCAGACTTCACGCTACTGGCACTCAGCTTGCTCATTTGCTAAAGCGTATGGTCGAGCGGGTTCACGGCCGTGACAGCTTCTCCGACGCTCTGGAGCGGACGCTCGACATGGGCGTGGCGCTCCCCGCGATCGCTCGCTTGACGCGAATGACCACGCGCGACGGTGACGTACGCGTCGAGATCGTCGTGGCCACGGCTCCCACGTCGCGGTAGAGCTGTCGACGGCGGGCCGAACGCGTCCTACTGCCGCGACCAGGACTGGCGCGACCACACAGACATCACCTGATTGCCAGAGCCGTCCGGCGCAACGTCGAGGCGGTAGATCGTGCTCCTGGTTCCCCCCACGGTGTGCTGGCAGATGAGATACGACGCGCCGTGGATGGAGCACGAGCCGGACGGAGGCAGCAGCCTCGTGATCTGATCGATCATGACCCAGTGCAGGCCGGCGAGCACCTGCCGATGGCTCGCCTCCGTAGAACGACGCTCGCAGAGCGCCTCCTCGCCCTTCGTCGCCACGACCTTGCAGCGCTCGACCATCGTCTCGTACTCGCGCTCGAACTGAGACTTCGGCGCCTTCTTGTCACAGGCACTCAGCAGGAGGACGACGAGCGACATCGTCAGGACGCCGTGTCGGGTCATTTGACAGTCCAGGACACCGTGTGGGGGGCGACCGTCAGCGGCCGTGTTGCGATCCGAGCATCATCATCAGCCCGATGATCTCCGCGGGATTCACCGGTCCGGGTTTCGTCTGTCGTTCGCCCCGCTCCGCGAGGCGAGGACGGGCCGCGGCCGGACGCGGGGCGTGACCGCCCTGGGTGTCCCGAATGTCGACATCGATCGTCCACACGTGGGTCGCCAGCACGGGTTCGTTGCGGCTGAAAACAGCGAACCAGGCGCCCACGACGACGAGCAGGGCGAGGAGCGTGGCCAGCGTCCTCATTTCGGCCTGAGATCCCTTGGCGGGCCGAGCACGAGCTGGGAGCAGGCGAAGAGGGCGAGGAGAACGGCGCGGCGGAGGTCCGCCAGATGCGTGCGGCGACCGCCAGACCGGCGCACGGTGATCTTCGTCTTCGCTGCCCAGGCCATGTGTCGCACGGTCCGCACGTCTCCCATGCGCGAGACACGCGCCTTGACCGTCGTGCCGCCCTGCAGCGTCAACGGTCCGCCGACGATCTTCCACTCACCGTCGACGCTTGTGACACGATCGCCGATACGCAGCTCCATGGGCAAGATCGTCTGGGCCGGTTCTCGACCGGCTCGAGGTCGCGACGCCATCCGTTCACCCATCCCGCATTGGCTGATGTAAATGGCGCACGCCGTTCGTCGGCGTGCTCGGGAACGCCGACGAACGGCGCGGTTAGCTGCTGACCGTGAGGTCAGCGAGCGTCGTGTGTATGTGCAAACACCCGGCCGAATCGTGAACGTGTTGATACGAAAGGAGTTCGGCGGACGGATTCGTCGGGAGCCGGCGAAGGCGCCAAGCCCCACGACATGAACGTCGGGGCTATCGACGCGGTTCGAGCGATCGGCGCCGTGCTACGAGAGCACAGCGGTCTTGTGGCGCGCGATCAGCGCGAAGTCGATGGCGGCGCCGAGTCCGGGTCCCGTCGGGGCGTGGACGAACCCGCGCGCATCGACCTCGATGTCGTCCGCGAGGCCGTACTTCTGGGCTCCCGCCGGCAGCAAGACTTCGAAGAACTCGCAGTTCTTGATGGCCATGATCACGTGGAGGTTGGCGACGTTGTTCAGCGAATTCCCGCCGTGGTGCACCTCGAAGTTCATGTGGAAGGCCTCGGCGAGGTGCGCCGTCTTGATCAGCGGCGTGATGCCACCCTTCACCGCCGGGTCACCGCGGAGGTAGTCGGTGGCGCCCGCCGTGATCCACGGCGCCAGCGCCGTGAAGCCGCCCGGGGTGTACTCGGTGGCGAGGATCGGGATCGACAACTGTTGCTTCAGCTTGACGTAGTTCACGAGGTCGTCGTCGGCGAGCGGGTCCTCGTACCAGTGGAACTGTAGCTCCTCGATGGCCTTGCCGACCCGCAACGCTTCCGGGTACTGGTAGGCCCACGTCGAGTCGAGCATGACGGTGTATCCGTCACCGACTTGCCGGCGCACGGCCCGGCACACCTCGATGTCGGTGGCCGGGTCCGTCGGTGGATGGATCTTGTACGCCGTCCATCCGTCCGCCTTGAAGCGGGCCGCCTCGGCGGCGTACGCCTCCTTCGACGCGAGCACCGCCGAGCTGGCGTAGGCCGGCACGCGATCGCGATAGGACCCGAGCAGCCGGTGGATCGGCAGGCCCGCCACCTTGCCCGCGATGTCCCACAGGGCGATGTCCATGGCGCCGATGGCCCGCAGCGTGGTCTGACGGTTTTTCTGCCACATGGCCTGCCACAGTCGCTCGCGCTCGAGCGGATCCTGTCCCATCACGAGCGGTTTCAGATAGTGGATCAGTGACTCAGCGTCGAAGTGGGCGCCTCGCATGGCCGAGCCCAGGAAGGCGTGGCCCGGCACGCCCTCATCGGTGTTGATGGTCACGAGGCCGAGCTGGCTCTTGCCGGCGAACGTGCCGGTGTGGCGGCCGTAGGTGGTCGCCGGGATGTCGCTCCAGGCGAACAGCGTCAGCGTCACGTCGGTGATCTTCATCGTCGTCCCTCCCCGGGCTTCCGGGCCGGACCATACCACGCTCGGCGCCGCTCCGGCACCACGGAGAGGACGTCGTGGACCGGCCGCTCCCGCGATCCGGTGGGACGCACCCGCCTCCGTTTTATTGACTATATGAGAATATTTGTATATAAGGGTCCCGTTGCTTCCAGGATCGCTGCCGGCGTCCGACCTCCAGCGCTTCAAGGCCGACTTCTTCAAGGCCCTCGCCCATCCCATCCGGATCCGGCTCCTCGAGGTCCTGCGCGTCCGCGAGCGGAGCGTCCAGGAGCTCCAGGCGGCGCTGGGGCTCGACCAGTCCACCGTCTCCCAGCAGCTCGCCATCCTGCGCGCCAAGCACGTCGTCGTCGCGCGCAAGGAGGGAACGACCGTGCGCTACGCCGTCCGCGACCCGCTGGTCGGCAACCTGCTGGATGTGGCGCGGCGCATCTTCAACAACCAGCTCGCCGGGACGCGGACCATGCTCCGAGAGCTGCAGCGCGAGGCCCGCCGGCCCGCGCGCCGCTGATGCTCCGCCAGCTGCGCACCGCGCTTCGCACCGGCGTCGTCACCGAGCCGGGTGTCCCCGCCGAGGCGGCTCCGCTGGAGATCGTGGGGGGGCGGCTGCGCGAGGAGATCCACCGGCGCTTCAAGCGCTCGCTGCACATCCGTCAGGTGGACGCCGGCTCCTGTAACGGCTGTGAGCTCGAGATCTCAGGACTCATCGGGCCGCACTACGACTTCGAGCGCTTCGGCCTGCATCTGGTGGCCTCGCCGCGGCACGCCGACTGCCTGCTCGTCACCGGCCCGGTCACGCTCAACATGGCCGAGCCGCTGCGTCGGACGTGGGAAGCGACCCCCGATCCCAAGTTCGTGGTCGCCGTCGGCGATTGCGGGCGGGACGGCGGCATCTTTCGTGGGTCGTACGCCGTCGTGGGCGGCGTCAGCAGCGTCGTCCCGGTCGACGCCGTCATCGCGGGCTGCCCACCATCACCGGCGGCGCTCCTGGCCGGTCTGCTCGAGGCGATTGGCCGGCGGCCATGACCGTCCTCACCTACGTGCTGGCCACGGTCGTCGGCCTCGCGGCCGGTTTCGCCGGCGTCGGCGGCATGCTGGGCGTCGGCATGAGCTGGCGGCTGCCCGCGCTGCTGCCACTGGGCGGCGTGAGTCTCGTCCTCGATCCGCTGGCCGGGGTGTTCCTGGCGATGATCGGCTTTGCTGCGGTGCCGGCGTCGCTCTACGCCCTCGGTGACCCACGACAAGCGCGGCGCGGGCGCGGGGCCTATCTGCTCTTCGTCGGCGCCATGGCCGTCGTGCCGCTTGCCGGCAACGCGCTCACGTTCCTGCTCGCGTGGGAGCTGATGTCGCTCGCCTCCTACATGCTCGTCGTGCACGACCGCGAGGCCCGGGAGGCGATCCGCGCCGCCTGGGTCTACGCGGTGATGACGCACGCCGGCGTCGTCTGCCTGATCGTTGGCATGCTCCTCCTCGGTGCGTGGGCGGGCAGCTTCGAGGTCGACGCCTGGCGGGTCGCGGCGCCGGGACTGGCGGCGGGGTCTCGAAACCTGGTCTGGATGCTCCTGGCGCTCGGCTTCGCCGTCAAGGCCGGCGTCGTTCCACTCCACGTGTGGCTCCCGCTCGCGCATCCGGCGGCGCCGAGCCACGTCTCGGCCCTCATGTCGGGCGTGATGATCAAGCTCGGCGTCTACGGCCTCATCCGCATCTCGCTGGACTGGCTGGGCGATGGCCCCCTGTGGTGGGGCACCGTGATCCTGCTGGCCGGCGCCGTCTCAGCGATGGTCGGCGTGCTGTCGGCCATCGTCGACCGCGATCTCAAACGCGTGCTCGCCTTCTCGTCGATCGAGAACGTGGGGATCATCTTGATCGGCCTCGGCGCCGGCGTCCTCTACCACGCGGCTGGGCTGCCGGCCCTGGCGGTGATCGGCCTGACGGCGGCGCTCTATCACGCCGTCAACCACACCGCCTTCAAGACCCTGCTCTTCCTCGGCGCCGGCGCCGTTGTCCACGCCACCGGCACGCGCGACATGGAAGCGCTCGGCGGCCTCATCAAGCGCATGCCCTGGACCACGGCGTGCTTCCTGAGCGGGGCCGTCGCCGCCGCGGCGCTTCCGCCGCTGAACGGCTTCGTCAGCGAGTGGCTCACGTTCCAGGCACTCCTTCAGAATCTCCTCATCGAGCAGCCGGCCGTGAACCTCGTCTTCGCGCTCGGCATCGCCGCGCTTGCGTTGACGGGCGGCCTCGCGGTGGCCTGTTTCGTCCGCGCGTTCGGCATCAGCTTCCTGGCCGTGCCCCGGAGTGACGCCTCGGCCCAGGCGCACGAAGTCCCGCGGGCGCCACGCCTGGCGATGACCATGCTCGCTGTCACGTGCCTGGCACTGGGGCTCGGCGTGACCGTGATCGTGCCGGCGCTCGCGCGGGTCGGCACCGACCTGGTGGGCGTCGTCGGGTCGCTGGCGCTCGGCGACGCGCTCGTCCTGGACGTCTCGGGCAACTTCGCCAGCCTCTCGGTGCCGGTGATCGCGGTCGCGCTCGCCCTGGCCGGGCTGGGCGTTTTCGGCGGCCTCGTGGTGACGGGCCGCGGTCGGGCCCGGCCTTACGAGACCTGGAGCTGCGGCCGCATGCTGCAGACACCGCGCATGGAGTACACGGCCACGGCGTTTGCGAATCCCTTCAAGCGCGTGTTCGATTTCTTCTATCGCCCGGTGGAGCAGATCGACATCGCGGCGCATCCCGCCTCGCGCCTGTTCGTCCAGCGGATCGACTACGCCAACCCGACGCGCTCGCTCTTCGACGACTGGCTCTATCGCCCGCTGCTCTCCGGCGTGAACCGGGGCGTCCGCGTCGTGCGGATGCTCCAGTCGGGCAGCGCCAATCTCTACCTCACGTACATCCTGCTCGCCCTGCTCGTCATGCTGGTGTTCGCGTGATCGGCGAGCTCCTGGCCGCCGTCCTTCAGCTCGTGCTGGTGGGCCTGGGCGCGCCACTGCTGATCGGGATTGTGCGCACCCTGAAGGCGCGACTGGTGGGCCGGCGCGGCCCTAGCCCGTGGCAGCCCTACGCCGACCTTCGCAAGCTCCTCGGCAAGGAGCGCGTCGTGTCGACCACGACGTCCTGGATCTTCGCCGTCACGCCGACGATCCTGGCCGCGACCATGCTCGTGAGCGCATTGATCGTGCCGCTCGTGATCAGCCGCCCGGCGCTGGGCTTCGCCGGCAACGTCATCGTCTTGATGTACCTGTTCCTGGTCGGGGCGTTTTTCCTCGCCCTCGCCGGCCTCGACGCCGGCAGCGCCTTCGGGGGGATGGGCGGCAGCCGTGAGGTCGCGGTGGCGGCGCTGGCCGAGCCAACCATCGTCCTGGCCGTCTTTGCCCTCGCCATGCGCGCGGGCACGATCAACCTCGGCGGCGTCGTCGAGCGGGTCAGCGCCGACCCGTGGCTAGCGCTGGCCCCGGGACATCTGCTGGCCTTCGCCGCGTTCTTCATCGTGATGCTCGCGGAGACAGGCCGTTTGCCGGTCGACAACCCGGCCACCCATCTGGAGCTGACGATGATTCACGAGGCCATGGTCCTCGAATACTCTGGGCCCGACCTCGCCATCGTCGAGTGGGCCGCCGCGATGAAGCTCTTCCTCTTCATGTCTCTGCTCGCGAATCTCTTCTTCCCGTGGGGCGTGCCGACGGACGCGGGCGTCACGACCCTGGCCGTCGGTGTGATCGTTCTGGCGGCCAAGCTCACCGTGCTGGCTGGGCTCCTGGCGGTGATGGAGACGGCCATGGCCAAGCTTCGCCTGTTCCGCGTGCCCGAGCTCCTGGCTGGGTCGTTCGCGCTCGCCCTCCTCTCGGTCACGTCGATGTTCCTGCTGCGATGACGGCCGAGCCGATCACCACCGCGACGAACTTCCTCGCCTTTCTCGGGCTCGTCTCGACGCTCCTGATCGTGTGGCGGCAGAACTGGGCGGGCCGGCGGCGCCTCTTCGTCGTGCAGTCCCTCCTGCTGGCGGCGCTCGCGACGACCATCGCCGCCTACGGGCACCGCGCGGAGCTCTTTCTCGTCGCGGCCATCGTCGTGCTGCTCAAGGCGTGGTTGATCCCGCGAATCCTCGGCCGCATGGCCGCCGGAACGCCCCCGCGACCCGTCGCCCCCGGACGCTCGGCTGGCCTGTCGCTGCTTGCCGTGGGGAGCCTCATCGTGGCCGCCTACGTGATCATGTTGCCGGTCACCACCGTCAGCGACCTGCCGACCGTGGGCGGGATCCCTCTCACCTTCGCGATGGCGCTCATCGGCCTCTTCGTGACCGTCACCGGCCGTGATGTGCTCGGCCACATCCTCGGGTTCCTGATGTTCGAGAACGGGATCTTCGGCCTGGCGTTGCTCGCCACCTACGGCCTCCCCGGGATCGTCGAGGCCGGAGTCTTCCTCGACCTGTTGGTGATCGTGTTGATCATGGAGGGTGTCGTCCTCCGGATCCGTCGTGAGCACGACTCGATCGCGGTCGATCGCCTGCGCGAGCTCCGGGGATGAGTCTCGTGGTCGTCCTGGCGACGCCGCTGGTCGGCGCCATCCTGCTCGCCGTCGCGCGGGGGATCGCGGCGCGCGTGCTCCACCTCCTCGCCACCGTCCTCACCGCGGCCGCCGCCGGTGCCGTCGCGGTCCAGGTCAGCCACGCCGGCAGCATCGTCGCCCTGGGCGGTCTCTTCCGCGCCGACGGCCTCTCCGCGTGGATGATCGGCCTCATCGCCCTCGTCAGCCTGCTAGCGGCCATCGAGGCTCCCCACACGGTCCCATCCGCGGCGGTCGGCCGCTTCCGTCCGCTCTTCCACCTCTTCGTCTTCACGATGCTCCTCGCCGTCTCCACCGACGACGTGGGCCTCATGTGGGTGGCCATTGAAGGCACCACGCTCGCGTCCGTCTTCCTCGTGAACCTCGAGCGCTCCCGCGCCTCCCTCGAGGCCGCTTACAAGTACCTGCTCATCTGCTCGGTCGGCGTGGCGATCGCCTTCATCGGTACCGTGCTCGTGTACTTCGCCGACATTCACCAGTTCGGCCACGAGGCCCACGCGCTACGGTGGACGACGCTGGTCCGGCTGGCGCCGGGGCTGCCGCCGCGCGTCGTGGAGCTGGGCTTCGTCTTTCTCCTCGTCGGGTACGGGACCAAGGCAGGACTGGCGCCGATGCACACCTGGCTGCCCGATGCCCACAGCGAGGCTCCGGCGCCGGTGAGCGCGTTGATGTCCGGCGTCCTGCTCAGTGTGGGCGTGTACGCGCTCGTCCGCTTCAAGACCGTCGTCGATCTGAGCGGCGGGCCAGAGTTCACGCAGCGGCTCCTGCTGGCGCTCGGATTGACGTCGATCGCCACGGCCGCCGTGTTCCTGTGGGCGCCCACGAACTACAAGCGCATGCTCGCGTACTCGAGCATCGAGCACATCGGAGTCGTCTGCCTCGGACTCGGGTTCGGCGGCCTGGCGGGCGTCGGGGGCGCTGTGCTGCACGTGGCCAATCACGCGCTCGCCAAGTCCGCCCTCTTCGTGCTGTCCGGCCGCATCCGCGCGGCCTACGGCTCGGCGGAGATCTCCGCGGTCACGGGACTCCTCGGAACGATGCCGGTCACCGGCGGCCTGTTCCTTCTCGCCATGCTCGCGATCATGGGCCTGCCACCGTTCGGCCTCTTCGTAAGCGAGGTGCTCATCTTCTCGGCCGGCTTTCAGTCGGGACACGGCATCGTTGCCGCGGCCGGCCTGCTCCTGCTCGTCGGAGCCTTCGCCGGGCTGCTGCGCAACGCCCACCGCATGCTGTACGGCACGCCCGCGCCGGCCATCGTCGACGTGCCCGGCCTGCGCTCCGCGGTACCCACCGGCCTCGCCCTGCTGCTCCTCACGCTGACGGGTGTTGCCTGGCCCCCTGGCCTGGCCGCCGCGCTCGATCACATCGCTCGGCTTCTCGGCCAGTGACCACAGCGCTCGATCATCTTCTCGCAGAGCTGACGGCGGCCGGCGCCCACGCCCTCACGGCGACGAACCCCCACGCCGCCCGGTGTCGGCTCTCACGCGAGAACCTGGCCGCCGTAACCGACCGGATCGCCGAGCTCGGATTCGAGGTGCAGCTGCTCTGCGCCACAGACACGCGCCACCGCTCCGGTGACTTCACGTTGACGTACGTCTTCACGCCTCCTCGGGGCCGCCCGCAGCTGACCGCGCTGGTGGCGGTTCCGGCGGGCGAGCCGCGGTTTCCGTCGCTCGCGCTGCGCTCCTTCGCAGCCAGCCGGTTCGAGCGCGAGATCCACGACCTCCTGGGGCTTGTTCCGGTCGGGCATCCTGATCTGAGGCGCCTGGCCGTCCACCAGTTCTGGCCCGACGGTTACTTTCCCCAGCGCCGTGACGTGGCGATCCGTCGGGACTTCGCCGATGCCGGACAGCCGTTTCCCTTCCGCCGTGTCGAAGGCGCCGGCCTCTTCGAGATCACCGTCGGTCCCGTGCACGCCGGGATCATCGAGCCCGGCCACTTTCGCTTCACCGTCGAGGGGGAGACGATCGTCAACCTCGAGACTCGCCTGGGCTTCGTGCACAAGGGGACGGAAAAGCTCTTCGAGACGCTGCCCTTCGAGCGCACGCCTGCGCTCGCCGAGTGTGTGTCGGGAGACGAGACCGTGGCCCATGCGCTGGCCTATTGCCAGGCGCTCGAGGGGCTGGCCGGTGCCGACATTCCGCGGAGGGCCGCGTCGCTCCGCGTGATCCTTCTCGAGCTCGAGCGGCTCTACAACCACGTCGGCGACGTCGGCATGATCGTCAACGACACCGGATTCGCGTTCGGCCACGCCCACTGCTTCCGGCTGCGTGAGGAGATGCTCCGCCTCAACGCCCGACTCACCGGCCATCGCCTCATGCGCGGTGCCATCGTCCCGGGCGGGGTCGCCGACACGGTGAATCAGTCCGCCCTCGACGAGCTCCCGGGGACGGTCGATCGCCTCGTGGCGGAGTTTCTCGACATCGCCGAGCTGTCGCTGGACAACAGCCTCGTGCTGGAGCGCTTGCAAGGCACGGGACGTCTCACCACGGCGACGGCTCGAGAGATGCAGGTGGTCGGCCTGGTCGCACGGGCGAGCGGCATCGATGCCGACCTGCGCCGTGACGCCCCCTTCGCCGCCTACGACAAGGTCGACGTGGCGGTGCCGACGTACGAGACGGGCGACGTGTGGGCCCGCACGATGGTTCGGATCCGCGAGGCTCGTGAGGCGGCCCGCCTGATCGCCCGCACGATGGACGGTATCCCGGCAGGCCCGGCGCGCGTCGAGCTGCCCCCGCTTCGTGAAGGGGATCAGACCAGCGCCGTGGAGTCCTGGCGTGGTCCCGTCTGGTACTGGGTGATGGCGGGCGGCCCCGAGCAGGTCGAGCGCGTCAAGATCGCCGATCCATCGTTCAGGAACTGGCCGGCACTGGAGTACGCCGTGCTGAACAACATCGTCCCGGACTTTCCGCTCTGCAACAAGTCCTTCAACCTGTCGTACTCCGGGAGCGATCTCTAGCGAGCGTACGATCACTTCATCGTCTTGGTGGCCGTCTGTCCACACGTCTGGCACTTGTAGTGGAACACCGTCTGGCCCTTCTTGTCCGTGTCAAAGCCGGTCCGGACCAACGGCGATCCACATTTCGAGCATTTCCCCCGCTTTGGCATCCGGCTCCCTCCGGCCCCCGGTCGTCCACAACGCTCCGGCGCAACATCGGTCTTCCCCATAGACGTAGGAGAATAACGACGGGTTTACGCGACCCGCACCGCCAGGGCTCGTGAGCACCACGCGGGCCGGGTCGATCTCGTGGTCACGGACGTCGTGATGCCGGCCATGGGCGGCCGCGAGCTCTCCCACCACGTCGGGCGAACCGGGCCGGCGACCAAGATCGTCTTCATGTCGGGGTATCCGGGTGAGATGACGATTCCCGCGGACTCGCCGGATACGGGCCTCTTTTTCCTGGCCAAACCGTTTGCGCCCCGAGCCCTCGCCGACAAGGTTCGGGAGGCGCTCGACAGTCCGAAGTCCACGCCGAAGACCCCGTAACCGCGCCGCCGTCGTTGACGCGTCCGGATCGCGCGTCTATGCTCGCGCGACATGCGGCTCGCGGGCACAGTCGCGGTGATCACCGGCGGCGCCGCCGGCATCGGCCTGGCGTACGGGCGACGCTTCCTCGCCGAGGGCGCGCGCGTCGTGCTCGCCGATGTCGCCGACCCGGTTGCCGCGGCGCTCGAGCTCGCCCCCGAGCGGGCGTACGGCGTACGGACCGACGTGAGCGACATGGCGTCGGTACGTGCGATGGTCCATGCGGCCGTCGCTCGTTTCGGCCGCATCGACGTGCTCGTCAACAACGCCGCGGTGTTCGCCACGCTGAAGCCCCAGCCGTTCGACGAGATCCCGGAGGCGGAGTGGGATCGCGTCATGGCGGTCAACGTCAAGGGCACCGCCCTGCTCCTCACTACGTGACGTCGAAGGGGGCCGTGGTCGCGATGACGCGCGCGCTGGCTCGCAAGCTCGGCCCGAGCGGAATCACCGTCAACGCGGTCGCGCCCGGGCTGATCCTGAGCGACACGGTGCAGGCGAATCCCGCCATCACGGCCTTCCAGTCGGCCGCCGTCATGCAGGCCCGCTCGCTCAAGCGCGACGCGTTTCCCGACGACGTCGAGGGCGCGGTGGTCTTCCTCGCGTCCGACGACAGCGCCTTCATGAGCGGCCAGACGCTGATCGTGGACGGCGGCTCCGTCTTCTCCACGCTCTGATCCATGACGAACGTCCCGCTGATCGACGTCGCGCCGGCGCGACACGGCGGCCGGGACGAACGTTGCCGCGTGGCCGCTGCCATCGACGGCGCCTGTCGCGAGATCGGATTCTTCGCCATCAGCGGACACGGCGTCCCCGATCGTCTCGTCGACGACCTGCGCCGGCTGGCTCATGACTTCTTCGGCCTTCCGCTCGCCGACAAGCTTCGGTGCCGCCATCCCGTCGAGGGCACCAACCGCGGCTATCATCCGGTCGGCGGCGAGACGCTCTCGAAGGCCAACGACGCGGCGGCGCCCCCCGATCTGAAGGAGTTCTTCCACGTCGGCCCGGTCGACACGACCGCGGACTCGTACTACACGGGCTCGCGCGGGCGCCGGCACTTCGAGCCCAACATCTGGCCGGCCGTGCCGGCGGGCCTGGCCGAGGCGGCGACCATCTACTACCACGCCATGAGCGAGCTCGTCGTGTTCCTGATGCGGCTGGCCGCGATCGCGCTCGACGTGCGCGAGACCTTCTTCGACGACAAGGTCGACCGGTCCATCGGGACGATGCGGCTGAATTATTACCCCGGCCAGACCGTGCCCCCGAGCCCGGGGCAGCTCCGCGCGAGCGCCCACACCGATTACGGCGGCTTCACGATCCTGAGCGGCGAGGACGTGCCGGGCGGGTTGCAAGTCAGGACGCGCGATGGCCGCTGGATCGACGTGCCGACGTCGCCCACGACCTTCGTCGTCAACATCGGCGATCTGCTCATGCGATGGACGAACGATCGCTGGCTGTCCAACCTGCACCGCGTCGTGAACCCGCCGCTCGGTGACGGCCCGAGCGGCCCACGACTCTCGATCGCGTTCTTCAATCATCCGAACTACGACGCCCTCATCGAGTGCCTTCCCTCGCAAGGGCCGCCGAGACACCCGCCGGTGCTCTCGGGTGAGTATCGCGATCTCAAGTACGCGAAGACCGGGCTGGCCCGAACGGTGACGTGACGCTGAATTTCCTGCGGCCGATCCTCCTGCGCGTCGTACGATGCGGTGTGATGGGCATCGAGGCCACGAGGCCAGGAAGGGCCGTTTTCGCGTGGGCGCTAGTCGCTGCCGTCACGGTGGGATTGATCGTCCACGGCGGCGCAGGTGACGGCGAGGCGACGGAGCCGGCTGCCGGAGCCTGGACGGGCGGAGCGGCCGTGGGATTCCTCGGCAACACGCCCGACGGCACCGCGTTCGCGATGAACCTGAACGTCGAGAGATTCTTCAACCGCAGCTTCTCGGTCGGGCCCCTGCTCCAGTTCGGTGTCACCGGCGACATGACGCAGATCGCCGCCTCGGGTCAAGTGAAGTACTGGATGGATCTCTCGAAGGGCCTCAAGCTGACCGCGCAAGGCGGCCTCGGCTTCGTGCACACCGACTTCCGTGGCAGCGACACGTCGTTCCTGATCCCGATCGGTGTCGGCTTCGACTACGCGCTGAACCGCAACGTGAGCGCGACGGCCACGTTCCTGCTGAACCTGACCGACATCCACACCGGGGTCGGAAGCCATCCGCACGTCATGCCCGGGCTCACGTTCGGCGTCCGCTTCTAGCTCCCCGTCGCTCCGCCTCGCTTACAGGTACTGGCCCGTGGTGACGATCCGCTCGACGTCGCTCGTCCGGGCCTGGGGGTCGACGACGACCGGTTTGATGGCGACGATCCGGTCCTTCTTGCGGCCTGCGATCTTCGCCCAGTCGTCGGGATTGCTCGTGTTCGGCAGGTCCTCGTTCTCCTTGAACTCCTCGCGCACCGCGGTGACCAGGTCCGTGCTGCTGATGCCCTTGTCGCCCCGGTTGATGTAGCGCTTGAGCGCGAGCTTCTTGGCCCGGCGCACGATCGACTCGATCATGGCGCCCGAGGCGAAGTCCTTGAAGTACAGCATCTCCGTCTCGCCGTTGGCGTAGGTGACCTCGAGGAACCGGTTCTCGTCGGCCGGGCGGTACATCGTGTCGACCACGGTGGAGACCATGGCGTCGACCGCCGCCTCGGCACCGCCGGCCGCCTGGATCTCGGGCTCGGCGATCGGAAGCTCGGTGGTCAGATACTTCTTGAAGATGTCGGCCGCCCCGACCTGGTCCGGGCGCTCGACCTTGATCTTCACGTCGAGCCGGCCCGGACGCAGGACCGCGGGGTCGATCAGGTCCTGGCGGTTGCTGGCGCCGATCACGATGACGTTCTTGAGGCCTTCGACCCCGTCGATCTCGGCCAGGAGCTGGGGCACGATCGTGCTCTCCACGTCCGACGAGATGCCGGTGCCGCGCGTGCGGAACAGCGCGTCCATCTCGTCGAAGAAGACGACGACCGGCACGTCCTCGTTGGCCTTCTCCTTGGCCTTCACGAAGATCTCGCGGATCTTCCGCTCGGTCTCGCCCACGTACTTGTTGAGGAGCTCGGGGCCCTTGATGTTCAGGAAGTAGCCCTGGATCTTCTCGCCGCGCTTCTCCGAAATCTTCTCGGCGAGGTTGTTGGCGACGGCCTTGGCGATCATGGTCTTGCCGCAGCCGGGAGGCCCGTAGAGCAGCACACCCTTGGGCGGCGCGAGCTGATGCTCCTTGTAGTAGTCCGCGTAGAGGTACGGCAGCTCCACGGCGTCCTTGATCGTCTCGATCTGGGCGCCCAGGCCGCCGATGTCCTCGTAGCCGATGTCCGGCACTTCCTCCAACGACAGGTCCTCGACCTCGCTCTTCGGCAGCCGCTCGAGCAGGTAGCCGGATTTCGAATCCATCAGGATGTGATCGCCGATCTTCAGGCGCGTCGCGCGCAAGGGATCGGCGATGACGCCGACCTTGTCTTCGTCCGCGCGCAGCGTGACGATCGCGCGCTCACCGTCGAGCTGCTCCTTGAGGATCACGACCTCGCCCTGGACCTCGTAGCCGGCGACGTCGATCACGTTCAGGCCCTCGTTCAGGATCAGCTCCTGGCCCGGCCGGAGCGCGGAGACGACGATCGACGGATGCGCATTGACCTTGGCCTTGCGTCCCTGGGCGAGGACGTTCACGGTGCCGTCCTCGTTGGTGGACAGGTAGATGGCGTAGGTCGCCGGAGGCGCCGTCAGCTTCTCGACCTCTTCTCGGAGCGCGGTGATGTACTCGCGAGCTTCGGCGAGCGCCTGCCGCAGCTTCTCGTTCTGCCCCATCGCATCCGCCAGCTCCAGCGAGCGGACGTAATCGGGCGGGTCGCTCTTCGTCCTGGACGGGCCCTGGCCGTTCATCGGATCCCTCGATTCTTCTGGCTAGGCCGCGCGCGCGAGCGCCACGGCGGGTTCGATACGTCGCTCGCGACTCTGCGCGGCCTTCGCGGGCATGACCCACGCCTCGCCCGTCAACACGGGCTCGCCGCGGCCATTCACGCATTCCGTGCGGAGGCACACGCGGTTCCTTCCGGGATGACCTCGGTGACCTCCACGCGAGTCGTGATGGTGTCGTTCACCATCACCGGCCGCAGGAACTTGAGTGACTGGGACAGGTACACGGCGCCCGGACCGGGCAGCTCGGTGCCGATCACGGCGGAGATGAACGCGGCGGTCAGGATACCGGGAGCGATGGGCTCGCCGAACGAGGTCGATGCCGCGAACTCAGCGTCGTGATGGAGCGGGTTGTGGTCGCCGCTGATCGTCACGAAACTCGCGACCAGATCCGCGTTGATCGAGCACGTCAGCTCGGCGCGGTCGCCGATGACCAGCTCATCGATCGTTCTCCCGGTCATTCGCGCCTCCATTGCGATGACCGGGTTGGAGTGCAACAACAGAGCCACAACGAAAAATGGGTCGAACATCGAGGTCGAAGGTGAGAGCCGGGTGCCAGAGCCCCGCGGGATTGAAATTCTTTTTAAACCGAGGTCGCCTTCTCTACAAGAGTTGCAAAAATTACCGCGGGTGGGGCGTCGTAGGCGACTAGCGTGAGGAGATCCAGCAACCCGGCCGGCCAGCTCAGCTGGTGCCAGGTCGTGACGAAGGCGGCCGCGGCGATCTCTTCGGCCGCATGGACGGTCGCGCGGCGTCGCCAGGGGCCGAGACGCAGGACGTCGACGGTGGGCCTGACGCCGGCGGGAGCGCTCGCGTGCGCGATCACGTGATGAAACAGCTCGTGGGTGAGGATCAGCTCGCGCACATCGACGTCACCGAGGCTCGTGCGCAACCCTTCGGTGTTCACGACGCGCTCGAGAGCGGCCAGCGCACGGCGGTACAGCGTCACCGTCGGCGGCGGCGACGTATAGACCGCGTGGTGAATCAACGACGCCGCCTGCTCCGTGCCGTCGTCTTCGACGATCCTGACGCCGGCGAGGCCAAGCCGCGCTTCGACGGGCCCACGTTGACCCGCTCGCACTCGACGCGCCAGCGTGGCGCCGGCGGCGCGCGCGTCGGCGACCAGCTCACGACGACGCTCCGGCGCCACGCGCCCGGCGACGGGATCTCGATCGAGCCGCCAGAGGGCCAGCATCGTGGCCGCCTCCGGGTCGGAGACGACCCGCTGGACGAGATCGACCAGCACTAGAGCCTCCCCTGCGCGCGCCGCGCGGCCACGATGACCACCGGCTCGTCCGGGCGGCAGCCGCTCAGCTCGCTCTCGGCCACCGACACCGCGTGATCGATCGAGATCATCCCGGACAGCTCGACCATCTGGCCATCCAGCACGAGGTACGCATCGGGCGGAATCACGCCGTTGCCGTCGTAGAGCGTCGTGCTGCCCCAGAGCGCTCGCAGCTCGTCGATCGCGGTGCTGGCCACCGCCTGCCCCACCTCGGCGTCGGCACGCTGGACTTTGATGAAGCCGCCGCGGTCGAGGACGCGCACCGGTCGGCGCGTCGTCTTCATGATCCACAGACGCCGCTCGCTGACCTCGGTGACGAAGACCCAGTGCCCGCCGGTGCGGCCGGCCAGGCGCACGGCGCCGGGCTCGACCTTGAGCGACTGCGCGGCGATCGCCCGGGCCTCGGCCTCGCTCAGCGCCCGGAGGAGATCGCGTGCCCGCATCTCGGTGGCGCCCCACGCCGTCGCGCGCACGCGCTGGGTCTGCGGGTTCACCTCGATGTGGACCTGGACGCTCGCGGGATGAGCGCCCGCCCGGATGGCGGCCTCGCGCGCCTCGGCGCGGACGGCCGCGAGGTCCTCGGGCCGCGGATTCGGGATCACGCGCTCGACGCTGTCCTGCACCATCGCCAGCGCGACGCCGATGGACGAGATGACCGCGGCGTTCTCGGCGATGCGATAGTCGAGGCCGAGCCGTTGCGCGGCATACGGGATCAACGCCGAGGCGCCGCCGCCGCCGCCCACCAGCGTCATCTGATCGCGCTCCAGCGCGTACTCCTCGACGAGCCGCTCGATGGTCGGCACGACCTTCGCCACCGCGACGTCGAGGATTCGCTGCGCGGCCTCGTCCACGCTCGTGCGGACACGCGCGGCGAGCGGCGCGAGCGCCCGGCGCGCGGCCTCGGGCGATCCCCAGGCGTAGTCGCCGCGCGGGATGACGCCGAGCGCGTTGGCGGCGTCGGTGGTGGTGATGGCGACTCGGGACGCGTCGTCCACCCGCACCGCGACGTAATCGGACGGATCGCCCGGCTTCGGCTGGACGAACACCAGGTCGGCATCGGCCAGACGCTCCGCGGGGAGGAACGACGCATAGGGCAGGCCGGCGATGTGGGCGCTGCGCGGGCCGACGTCGACGATGCGGTCGCCCTGCACACGCACCAGGCTGCCGCCCGCGACCCCGAGCACGCGCACGTCGAGAGAGCTGACGTAGGTCCGGTGGCCGCCGAGCTCGGCGAAGGCGATCGTCGGACGACCGTTGCGGATCACGGCGATGTTGGTGCTGGTGCCGCCCACCTCGAAGAAGATCCCGTCGGACACGCGCAGGTGCATGAGCGCGCCGGCCACGCTGGCGGCCGGCCCCGACAGCATGGTGAGGATCGGGCGGTTCTCCACCTCGCCGAGGTTCATCACGCCGCCGTCGCCGCGCATGATCATGAGCGGGCACGTGATGCCGGCCGCGCGCACGCTCTCGTGGGTGAGCCGCGCCGTCTCCATCATCTTGGGCAGGATGCTGGCGTTGATCACGGCCGTGCGGGTGCGGATGGTGAGGCCGTAGAGCTTGGTGATCTCGTGTCCGCCCGTGGCGGGCAGCCCGAGCTCGCGGGCCACCGCCATCACCTGCTGCTCGGCGGCCGGGTCGTCCACGCTGAAGGCGTCGGACGCGACGATCACCCGCATGCCCCTCTCGCGCAGCGTCGTCACCGCCGTGCGCACGTCGTCGCGGCTGAGCGCGTCGCTGCGGAGGAAGACGTGGCCGGCCGAGATGCGGCGTCCCGAGGCCAGCTCGACGTCCCCGACGGCCGTCTGGCTGCGCGCCAGCCGCGACTCGACCGCACCCCGGCCCATGCCGAGGACGCCGACGGCCGCCACGTCGCCTTCGAGCAGGGCGTTGGTCGCCTGCGTCGTGCTGTGGGCGATGAAGACGACGTCGCCCGGGCTCACCGCCGCGCCGGCCAGCACCCGGCGGAACGCCTCGATCACGCCGGCGGCCACGCCCTCGCGCGCCGTGTGCGACGTCGGCACCACCGCCTGTCCGACGATCGCGTGGGTGTCGTCGTCCACCATCACGGCCTTCGTGAAGGTGCCGCCGACGTCGATGCCGATCCGGACGAAGCGGCCCATCGAGCTACCTGGTGAACGCGCCTCCGAACATCGCGTAGGCGATGACCGCGTTGATGGCCACCATCGCCCAGCCGAAGGGCAGCGCCGTTTTCAGGAAGTCGCCGTGGGAGACCTTCGTATAGCCGATGGTCCACAGCGTCCACGAGTTCGTCGGATCCTGGCTGCCCTGCAGGCAGAGCGGGCCCCGCCAGAGCAGGTAGAGGAACACCGGCGGAACGTAGGCGGCGTTGAGCATGACGGCCAGCAGGGCGGCGCCGGTGCCGATGATGCTGAACGGCCCGCGATAGATGGCGAGAGGCGCCAGCAGGGCGAAGAAGACCGTGGCCTGGAACGGCGTGTGCGGGATGATCGGCGCGAAGACGGGATTCAAGACCGCCTTCACCTGCTCGAGCTGACCGGCGACGATGAGCATCCCGCAGATGATCCAGAGCGCGGCGATCGTCGCGATGTCGGGGAAGGCGTCGTAGAACGTCTTGTGGAAGAGATCGACGGTGGCCCGCACGGTCCGCTGGCCCTGGGTCGTCACCAGGGCGAAGGCGATGGCGAGGAGGAACGCCGGGATCAGCGGCCACTTGAACGCGATGATCACGAACACCGGAACGAGCGGAGCCAGATAGGACACCCACGGCACGCGCACGCGTCGCGGCGTGACCATCGTCGTGGCCACGGCCGACGCGCGGCGCACCTGCACGCCGCGGAGATGCCAGGCCGACATGGCGAAGGCCATGAGCAGGTAGACGACGAACCCGATGACGTAGAAGGTGAAGTACGGCTGCGCGTACTCGATGCCCTTGAAGAAGTTCTTGAAGATGCCGAACTCGACCGGGTTCAGATAGTTGCCCGATCCGATGGCCATCGTGAAGGCCGGCGCGGCCACGCGAGCCGGGATGCCGAGCGAGAGCATGATCGGGATGGCGATGACGCCGATCGCGATGGCCGCCCCCACGCCGTAGATCGACGTGAAGAGGACGCTGGTGATGAGCGAGATCGACCACGCCACCGCGATCGGCCGGTCACCGGCCAGCTCCACCGCGGTGCGAATCATGCTCTCGGCGATCCCGGTCTGGACGAGGATCTGACCGAACCACGCCCCGAAGACGATGACGATCACCGTGCTGGCGTACTGCTCGCCGCCCTTCTGGAGCACGTTGGCCAGCAGGTCGCGGAAGCCGGCGCCGGCCAGCACCGTCCACGCGATGGCGAGCGCGAGGAGCACGATGATCGGGCTCGTGCCCCGGAAGATGACCCAGACCGCGATCAGGAACGCCAGGAGCATCACGATGCCTTGGAGCAGGCTCATCGCCGTACCTCCGCGTCGAGGAGGATCACCGCTCGCACCCCGTCACCTTTGGCCATCTGGGTGAAGCCGTCGTTGATCTCGGCGAGCGTCAGTCGGCGCGTGATCAGCTCGTCGAGCTTGAGCCGGCCGTCCAGGTACGCCCGGGCCAGCCAGGGAAAGTCGCGTCGCGGCCGCGCGCCGCCGTAACTCGATCGCACGATGCGCCGCTCGGCCATCAGCGATCCCCAGCGGAAGGTCACCGGCTGATCGACGGCCATCTTGCCCAGGAAGACGATCGTCCCGCCCGGCCGCGCCGTCTCGACGGCGAGCCGGAACGCCTCGGCCTTGCCGGCCGCCTCCAGGACGACATCGGCGCCGCGGCCATCGGTGAGGTCGCGCACGCGCGCCGCGACGTCGTCGCGCGCGGCGCTCAGCGTGTGGGTCGCGCCGAACGTGCGGGCCAGCGCGAGCTTCCGGTCGTCGACGTCCGCCGCGATGATCACGTCCGCCCTGCTCAGGACCGCGCCCTGGATCGCGTTGAGACCGACGGCGCCGGCGCCGACCACCACGACGGTGGCGCCGGGCGCGATGCGGGCCACGCGCGTCGCCGCGCCCACGCCCGTCATCACGCCGCAGCCGAGCAGGCAGGCGCGGTCGAACGGGATCTCGCGCGGAACCGGCACGGCGCTCGTCTCGTGCACCACGCAGGACTCGGCGTGCGAAGACACGGCGGAGAAGTGATGCACCGGACGCCCGTCGAGCTCCAGTCGTGATGCGCCGTCGAGAAGCTGGCCTCGGGGCTGGGTGCGCGTGAACACTTCACAGAGGATCGGTTGATCGCGGTCGCAGTAGAAGCAGTGCCCGCAGCTCGGATTCCACGAGCAGACGACGTGATCGCCGGGTCGCACCAGCGTCACGCCGGCGCCTACCGCCTCCACCACGCCGGCGCCCTCGTGGCCGAGCACGATCGGCCGCGGATAGAAGAGCTGGCCCTGGATCACCTCGAGGTCGGTGTGGCAGAGGCCGCTGGCCCGGATCTGTACCAGCACGTCGTGAGGCCCGAGCGGCTTCAGCGTCAGCCGCTCCACGACGAGGGGCTGGCCGACCTCGTGGAGCACGGCGGCCCGGAAGGTTACGGGGCTCACCGCGCGTCGACGGCAGGGCTCACGGATCGATCACTTCGTGAAGCGGTCGATCCCGGTGCCGCGGTAGAGGATCTCGGCCTGACGCTTCATGATCTCCGCGTGCCGCGCCACGGCGTCCGGCGCCAGGTCCGTCACGGGCGGCTCCTCGGGCTCGAAGTGGTGGTACTCGTCGACGCCACGCACCAGGAGCGCGCTGTCGCCGTCACCGGCGACCTGGCGCACGTACGTCGGGATGTAGCGGATGGCGTAGCCGATGCGGCGATCGGCCGAGCGATTCGGTGGCGAGCTGTGGAACATGAGCACGTGGTGGAGCGACATGCTCCCGGCCTCGAGCAGGATGTCGACGGCCTTCGCCTCGTCCACCTCGACCGCGATCTCCTGGCCGCGCGAGAGCAGATTGGTCGGAGCGAAGGTGTCCCGGTGCGCCACCTGCGCGACGTGGCTGCCCGGCACCATGCGCATCGCGCCGTTCTCGACCGTGGCATCGGTGAACGCCAGCCACGCCGTGACGACGTCGGGCTGGCTGAGGCCCCAGTAGGTCGCGTCCTGGTGCCAGGAGACGTACGCCGCATCGTTCGCCTCCTTGATGAAGAAGCTCGAGCTCCAGCACAGGAGGTTCGGGCCGAGGACGTCCTCGACCGCGTCGAGGATGCGCGGATGCCGCACCAACCGATCGAGCCACGTGAAGAGCAGATGGGTCTTGTGGCGAAGCTCGCCGCCGATGGCGCCGCCGCGCTCGGCTTCGTACGTCTCGAGGCGGCGGCGGCAGCCGGCCGCCTCCTCCCGCGACAACACGCGGATCGGAACGTAGAACCCGTCGCGATGATACTGGGCGAGCGCAGACGCTGAGAGCAGCTTCGCCATGGAAGCCTCCCCGGGGCGGGCTCAGCGTAGGAGGCCGCGCACGCTTCTGTCAAGCGCGTGTCCTCGTTCATAATCGCGCTGCCGAGGAGGGATCCAATGAGCATTCGAGACATCGCCGTCGCGCTGCTGCTGTTGCTCTCGACGGCGCCGGTCGTGGCGGCCAGTGGATCGCCGGCAAGCCGGAGCTGATCTGGCCGCGCGACGTGGCCACGGCGAGCTTCGTCTATCCGGCCATTCCGTTCGGACGGCGATGAGGCCGCTCGACCGTCAGGACTTCTTGAGCTTCACGTCCTCGTACGGCGCGGAGTAGGGGTAACCCGAAATCAGGCCGACGCCGGCCTGATCGACGCGCGGACCGACCCCGGCCATGGGGCCGAGCTCGAACACGGGCGCGTACATCGCGCGCGCGTACACGATGCGCTGGATCTGATGCAAGAGCGCCTCACGCTTCGTCCGATCGATTTCCCGCGCCTGGCGACGAAACAGCTCTTCGATCTCGGGAAGCACGCCAGAGGCGAAGATCCCGCCGCGAGTCACGAAGGCCTCGAGACGGGTCGCCGCGTTTCCCCCGGCTCCGTTGAGCCCCATGATCACGCCCTTGAGCTTCTGCTCGCGCCACGCCGTGAACAGAGCCGCCCGCTCCAGCGTCCGGATACGCGTGCGAATGCCGACGGCTCCGAGGTAACCGGCGAGCGCCTCGCCCATCGAGTTCAGCGGAGGGTACGGATAGAAGTCGCCGGCGTCGAATCCACTCGGGAAGCCGGCCTCGGCCAGGAGGTGTTTGGCCTTGCCTGGATCGTAGGCCGGAGGATCGAGCGGGAGCGCGAACTCGAAGCTCCGGGGAATGATCGAGCCGGTCGGACGGGAGAGCCCGAGGGACTCGGCCTGGTTCACGGCCTCGCGATCGATCGCGAGGCTGGCGGCGTGACGGACGCGCTTATCGTGCCACGGTGATTTCGGATCCCACTGGTCCGGGAAGTCCAGCCAGATGACGCCGAAGGTCCGCGCCGACACGATTCTCAAGCTCGGCGTGCGTCGGATGTCCTGCGCGATGGGCCCGGTCAGCTGAAAGACGACGTCGACCTCGCCTTTCTTGAGGGCGGCGGCGCGTGTCGTGTCATCGGGCATCACCTTGAACACGAGCCGTTTCACGCTCGGCGTCTTTCGCCAGTACCCCTCGAAGGCCTCGGCGACCAGCTCCACTCCGGGGACGAACGAGACGACGCGGTAGGGCCCGGCGCCGATCGGAGCCTTCTTGAAACCCTCGTCGCCGACCTGGGCGACGTACTTCTTGGGGACGATCCACCCGGCGCCCGACGCGGTCGTCCCGTAGAACGTCATGAAGTCGGGCCAGGGCTCGTTGAGGTGAAAGCGCACTCGGCCCGGGTCGACCACCTGCACCTCGCGGACTTTCTCCTTCAGCAGTGTCGCGGCCGCGCCGCGGTAGCGATCGAACGAGAACTTGACGTCCTCGCCGGTCACGGCGTCTCCGTTGTGAAACCTCGCCCCCTTGCGGAGGACGAACTCGTACGTGAGGCCGTCCTTCGACATCGTCCACGACTCGGCCAGGCTCGGTGTGTGGAGACCGGCCGGCATGGGTTTCACCAGAGCGTCGTGGAGCGCGTAGAGCAGCATGAACGGAATGATGACCCCTTCGGTCTCCCCGGGATCCAGCCACCGCGTGGCGAGGCTGACGTGCACGCCCCACGTCATCGTGCCTTCCGGCGCGGCGTGGAGCGGCGCCACCGACGCCAGCGCCAACAGCCCGAACGCGAGGAGCACGTTCACATCTCGTCGCATACTCGTGGATCGCCGACGCGCCGGCGAGACTCCGTCAGGTCTGCTTGTACAGACGGTTCGCGTTGTCCCAGAGCAGCTTGCGCTTCGTCTCCGGCGTTACATTCGACCACTTCACGATGTTGTCCACGGAGTTCGGGAACTGACATTCCGAGTGGGGATAATCCGAGGCGTACATCAGGATGTCGTCACCGAGCACGCTGGTCACGTAGTTGAACATCTCTTCGCCCTCGTGCCGCTCGATGCTGCAGAAGAACCGCCCGCTGGTCATGTACTCGCTCGGCGCGTGCTTGAGCGGCGCCACGCCGCCGACGTAGATCGCTTGCTCGTCCATGCGCTTGGCCCAGAACGGAAGCCAACCGAATCCGCATTCCAGGATGCCCATTCGCAAGCTGGGATAGCGATCCATGATCCCGGCCCCGATGAAGGCCGCCATGAAGCGCATCCCGCCCCACGGATGCGAGGCGAGACGGCCGAGAAAGATGTTGTCCCACAAATCCTGGTAGCCGGGGAAGTAGGGCGGGTTCCACGTGAGGCTGTGATGCACGACCGGCAAGTCGTGCTCCTGGGCCGCCTGCCAGATGGGCTCCAGGTCGGGGTGATCCACGGGGACGTCTTTCGCGAGCAACGGCAGGACCGCCACCGCCCAGTTGGACGTTCCCCACCGGCGGATTTCGCGAACGGCTTCGTCGACCGCGCGCGTCGAGGCGACGATCATCGTCTTGAGGCGCGTCGGGAACTGGCCGCAGAAGTCCGCAGCGTGGCGGTGATAGGCGCGAATCAGTCCGACCTCCAGCTCGACATCGGGAAGACCGACGACACTGACCCACGACGTCGCGACCAGGAAATGAACGTCCGTGCCCTCGTCGTCCATGTCCTTGACGCGATTCTCGGCGCGGTCGTCCTGGACCCCGACCCTCGGCTGCTTCGTGCCTCGCCAGTTCGTGCCTCGACCCGTGAAGGTTTCGTGCGCACGGGCTTCCCCGAGCACACGGCGGTAGGACTTCGTATCGACGCGGTATTGATGGGTGTCGGGTGTACCGCCGATCTGACCCGTGATGGTCCGGTAGGGCGCCAGCTCGGGCAGGCGCCGCCGAAAGTCAGGATCGACGTACCGGTCAAGGATCTCCGCACACGGATTGACGTGGGTGTCGGCATCGTACGCGCGCAGACCGGCCCTCATGAGCTCCTCCTGTCCTCGCCGTCCTACGGACTCTTGAGTCGCATGTCCTCGTAGGACGGGAAGATCGACATCGGCACCAGGTTGATCGTGTGATCGAGCACTCGCGGCCCGACGCCGATCAGCACGCGCGTGTTCCAGATCGGCGCGAACATGACGCGCTCGACGGTGAGCTGCTGGATTCTATGGAGCACGGCTTCGCGCTTCGCGGGATCGCGCTCGCGGGCCTGCTGCTGGAACAGCTCGTCGATGTCGGGATACCCGCCGTACGCGTAGCTGCCCTTCGAGTAGACGAACGCCTCGAGGCGGGTGGCCGCGTTCCCCGAGTTTCCCGCCGCGGTGAGGAACAGGCCGCGCAGCTTCTTCTCCTGCCAGGCGGCGTAGAAGGCCGCGCGCTCCATCGGCCGCAGCTTCGTGCGGATGCCGACGGCGTTGAGGAAGTTCACGGCGGCCTCGCCGGTGGTCCAGAACCCGGGCAGCGGCGTGAAGTCACCCGCGTCGAACCCCTTCGGGTACCCGGCCTCGGCCAGGAGCTGCTTCGCTTTCTGGGGGTTGTAGAGCGGAGGCTCGACCTGGAGGGCAAAGTCCATGATCGGGGGCACGATGACGCCGGCGGCCGGACAGTAGCCAAGGCAGGCGGTCTCGCTGATCGCCTTCCTGTCGAGCGCGTGATTGACGGCGAGCCGCACGCGCCGGTCGTGCCACGGTGATCTGGGGTCCCACTGCTCGGCGAACTCGATCCACATCGCGGACGCGTGCCGCGTGGCGGCGAGCGTGAGGCGGCTGTCGCGCGTCACCGTCTCGGCGTCGGGGCCGTCGAGGAGAAAGGCCATGTCGGCCTCGCCCTTCTTGAGCATCGCGACGCGGGTGGTGCCTTCGGGGACGCTCTTCATGACCAGCCGCTTGACGGTCGGCACTCGCCGCCAGTATCCCGCGTTCGCCTCGAGCACGACTTCCACCCCCGGCGTGTGGCTCACGAACCTGTACGGGCCGGCGCCGATCGGCTGCTTCCTGAATCCGTCGTCTCCGACCTGGGTCAGATATTTCTTGGGCACGACGATCCCGGCGGCCGTGGCCGTGGTTCCATAGAACGTCATGAAGTCGGGCCACGGCTCTTTCAACACGAAGCGCACCGTCAACGGATCGACGATCTCCACCTGGCGGACGCGCGCGCTGAGCTCCCGAGCGCCCGCGCCCTTGTAGCGCTCGAAGCTGAACTTCACGTCCTCGGCGGTGACGGCGTCACTGTTGTGGAACTTGAGCCCGCGGCGCAGCTTGAACTCGTAGGTGAGCCCGTCCGGGCTCTCCGTCCACGCTTCCGCCAGGCCGAGGCCCATCTTCTGCCCAGGCAGCGGGCGCACCATCGCATCGTGGAGCGCGAACAGGATCCCGAAGGGCGTGATCTGGGGCGGCAAGGTCGCCGGGTCGAACCAGCTCGGGGCGATGGTGACCGGCCACGCCATCACCGCCTCGCCGGTCGGCGTGGATTGGGCGAAGACCTCGTGAATGGCCCCGAGCGTCAGCGTCACGACGAGCAGCAGGACGAGCATGGCCTATCCTTTCACCGAGCCCGCGGTCAGTCCCTGGACCATGTATTTCTGGAAGATCAGGACCAGCAGCACCGCGGGCACGGCCGCGAGGAAGCCCGACGCGGCGATCACCGAGTAGTCGATGTTGATCTGCCCATTCATGCCGGCAATCACCGGCGGCAGGGTCGTCGTGCCCGGCTTCGTGTTGAGCACCTGGGCGACCACGAACTCGTTCCAGCAGAGCATGAACGTGAACGCGCCCCCCGCGACCAGGCCCGGCCCCGAGACCGGGAGCACCACGCGGTAGTACGCCTGGAGCCGGTTACAGCCGTCGACGAGCGCGCTCTTGTCGAGATCCGAGGGCACGGTCTCGAAATACGCCTTCATGATCCAGATCGTGAACGGCAGCGTGAACGAGCAGTAGGCGACGACGAGGCCGGTGAGCGTGTTCTGGAGCCCGAGCGTCCGGAACAGCAGGAAGAACGCGGGAACCAGGACGACGGTCGGCAGCATGCGAGTGAAGAGCAGCGCGTACAGCGAGACGTGCTTCAGCGGGAAGCGGAAGCGGGCGTAGGCGTACCCGGCCGTGGTCCCCACGACCAGGTTCAGCACCGTGACGACCAGAGAGACGATCAGCGTGTTGAGCATCGACGGCAGGATCTTGGCGGCCTGTCCCTCGGCGTGAAAGCGAACCAGTCCCAGGATCATCCTGTAGTTGTCGAGCGTGACCTCGGGCGGGATGAACGACAGCGGGCGGGCCAGCAGGTGCTTCTGGTACGAGATGCTGGTGACGAAGAGCCAGGCGAACGGCGCCACCAGCCACGCGGCGACGACGAGCACGAGGCCGTAGACGAGGACGCAGCTCCCCGCCCGGCGCGCTCCTGACCGCGAGCGTGGCGCGACGTGATCGCGATCCGTGGCCGGCGCCTCGGGCCGGGCCGTCCCTGGGACCTCGCGGACCCCGCGGACGGAGCTCATGACTCGGGCTCGAAACGGGCGAGGATCAAGCGGTGGTACACGAGCGTGAGCAGAAGGCACAGCGCCGTCAGCGTGTAGAGGATCGCCGTGCCGGGGCCGAACTTGAAGAAGTTGAACGCCGTCTGGAAGCCGAGCCACGAGATCGTCGTGGTGTCGTTCCCCGGCCCGCCCATGGTGAGGATGTAGATGAGGTCGAGCATGAGGAAGCCGTTCACGGTAGCCAGCACGAGCACCAGGAACACGATGGGCCGGATGGCGGGCAGCGTGACGTAACGGAGCCGGTTCCAGTATCCCGCGCCGTCGACCTCCGCGGCCATGTAGAGCTCGCCAGGAATCGACTGCATCGCGGCCAGGAACAGCAACGTGGCGAAGGGCGCCTGGTTCCACATGTACACGGAGACGAGCACGTTCAAGGCGCTGAACCCGTTCTTGAAGAACGCGATGTGGCCGTCGATTACGCCGAGGTTGTCGAGGAGCCCGTTGAGGGCGCCGAACTCGAAATCGAGGATGCCCAGCCAGAGGAGGCCGACGACCACGCGCGAGAGCGACCACGGGATGAGCAGCAGGCTCCGCATCACCGGCCGCCCCGCGAAGCGCTCCTGGAGCACCAGTGCCATCGCGAGCCCGACCAGCGCGGTTTCCGCGACGAACGCGGCGACGAAGTAGGCCGTGCGCCAGAGGGAGCTCCAGTAGAGCGGATCCGAGAACACGCGGACGTAGTTCTGAACGCCGACGAACCGGAACAGTGGCACGCGGACGCCAAACAGCTCGAGCGCCGGTCCCGACGTCCGCAACAGATTGACGTCGGCCAGGCTCATCCAGAACGAGTAGAGCAGCGGCAGGAACACGACGACGACCACCGCCGCCACCGCCGGCAGGACGAGGCCCCAGGCGAAGGCGGCCTCGGAGAGCCGCGCCGACCTCGGAGCGGCCGCGGGTACCACGTGGCCGCCTACGCGAGCGACTTCTGTAGCTTGACCAGGTCCTTCAAGCCCTTGGCGACGGTCGTGTTGCCGCGGATCATGTCGTGGACGATCGGGACCGCCCGCGTGTCGTACTCGCCGTACCAGGGCTCCTTGTACGCCGCGATGACCTTGCCCTTCTCGTACTGCTTCCTAAGCAGCGCGAGGTCGATCCAGCGATCGTAGGACTTGATGATCTCGGCGTGGTCGTACATCTCCGGGTATGGATTGTCGAGGCCGGAGATGAGGCACCACTGCCGTTGCACGTACCAGTCGCCGTTGAGGTTGCCCCCGAGGAACTTCGTGAACTTCCAGGCGTCGTCGAGGACTTTCGTCTTCGCGTTCACCACGTACGAATCGGTCCACATGTACGTCTGTCCGGTCCCCGGGTACATCGTCATCCGGGCCTTCTTGGGCGCGAGCTTCGAGTTCTCCGGCTCACCCGCGATCGTCTTCAGGTAGTACGAGTGGTTCGTGTGGTAGGCATAGCGCCCGGTCCACATGAGGCGATGCGTGTCCGTCGACGACGTCTTGGTCAGGACCTCGGGATTGACGAGGTCGGCCTTGTAGACCTTCTGCCAGCGCTCCAGCGCGCGCGCGGCGCCGGGCTCCTGATCGACGATGAGCTGGTTCTTGGCGTCGAAGACCTGAGCGCCCTCCGAGAAGCAGTCCGTCATGAGCTGCGGCATGGTTCCGGACGGGCTCGCGTTCCAGTTCGGCAGGAACGGCGTGTCGCTGACCTTGTCCTTTTTGAGCTTGAGGCACTGGTCGATCAGCTCGTCCCAGCTCTTGGCCGGCGCCTTGATCCCCGCCTGGGCCAGCATCGGCTCGTTGTACATGAGGACGAACAGGCTGGTGAAGTACGGCAGCCCGAGGAGCTTCGAGCCGTCCTTGCTCTTGAGGCTGTCGAGGTTGGCCGGGCTCATCTTGCGCTTGAGCTCGTCCACGCCGGGGAGATCGTCCACCGCACGGATCAGGCCGCTCTCGAACCAGCGCTCGCGGTTGTTGTGGTTGCAGTACATCACGTCCACGATCTCGCCGGCGAACGCCCGCGTCTCCATGGTCGGGTGGTACTGCGCCCACGGGATCGCCTCGTACGTCACCTGGCCGGTGAACTTCTGGTTGTAGAAGCTCACGTAGTCCTTCACGGTGTCGGGCTTGAAGACCCAGCCGGAGAAATTGATCGGCTTGTCGGCGCGGGCCACGCTCGGCAGCGCCTCGGCGAGGAGGGTCGAAGCGCCCGCGATCCCGGCCAGCTCGAGGAATGTCCGCCGATCCATGCGGCTCATCGTCGTCCTCCTATCGAATCCTCGTCCGATTGGTGAGAGGTGCGCGCGATTCTCGGCGACGCGTTCCGACGCTGTCAAGGCGCGCCACCGTCACCGGATCGCGATCGGACTGCCCGGCGAGCCGGTCGCGCCCTTGAGCGGAACGGGGACGAAGACGTAGGCGAACTCCCAGACGCGATCACGCGCCAGCTCGCTCAGGTCGAGGTTCTCGTGATTGAAGATGCCGTTCCGCGTCAGCAGCTCCTGGTGGACGGGACCGCGAAGGTTGGGATCCGGATTGGGCTGGACCTCCGTCGCCCATGTGTCGGAGCCGACGCAGACGATCTGGCGATCGGCCAGCCATCGCGCGACCTCGAGGCCGATGCCCGGCTCGCCGGCGTCGAACTTCGCGTTGTCCTTCATCCAGAGGCTCCCCCACCCCGTGTGGAAGAGCACGACGTCGCCGGGTCGGATGTCGGCGATGCCCTGCTTGGCCATCGTCGCGCGGACGTCCGCCACCGTGATCTCCTCGCCGTGGTTCAGCATCCGGCCCTTGTAGCCGGCCATGTCGAGCAGGATACCCCGCGTGAAGAACGGCTTGACCTTCTCGACACCGAGCTTCTTGAGCCCCGAGGCCGAGACCAGGTCGGCGCCGGTGAAGCCGTTGTAGAACCGCATCCCGTTCAGGTCACCGTCGGCGCCGACGAGGACGCCGATGTGGCCCAGGCCATCGAACTGGGTCCCGACCTGGCCGATCTCGCCCGTGACGAACTCCTCGTTGAAGATCAGGCGATTCTTCGCGAAGGGGCCGGCGGTTGGAAAGGACGGAATGACAAGCTTGTAGTTGCGCAAGCCGCGCATCGGCATGCCGGGCTCGTAGACGCGACCGAGGCGGTAGACCTTCCCCGCCGTGATCAGCTTCACCGCCTCGAGGACTTTTTCCGGCGTCATCAAGTTCGAGGCGCCGGCCTCGTCGCCGGGACCCCAGCGCGAGGGCCACCACTGAGGCCCGATCGGTGTCGTGGCCTGGGCGAACGCCGCCGAGGCGGTCGTGCCGAGAAGCACCGCGATGACGAGAGCGATCGCGATCATTCGTGAAGTCTTCATGGCTCCCTCCTCGTACCGGGGAGCCTAGAAAGATCTACGATCCTCGTCAACCGAGCGGCGAGCGCCAGCGTGAGCCGCTGCCGAGACGCGTCGGCGCGATGATTCACGCATCGGGCAGCGTCAACCGGATGATCTCGTCCACCGACGTCGCCTTGTCGAGGCCCGAGATCGCCGCCACCAGGCGATCGTACTGGTGCGACGCGATCGGGAGGCCGGGCACGAACCGTCGCAGCTCGTGCGCGTCCCTGGCGAAGTCCCACATCAGCTCGCGGCCGTGGTACTCCCCGACGAGGCGACGGCCATCGCGCAGGACGATCGACAGGCGCGGCGCGAAGCATTCCCGCCCGATGGCGCCCACGATCTCGATCCGCTTCTGGAGCGCAGCCACGCGGGCGGCGATGCCCGCGCTGGTCGAGGCGCCGGCGTCGCGAGGATCCTCCACGTTCCGTTCCAGCACCGGATAGTCGCCGGTGATCAGCGTGTACGCCAGCATGTAGTCGGTGCGGCCGAAGCCGCTGCCGTCCGGAGCCGGCCGCCGCGGGAACTTCGGCGACGGGTAGAGGGTCTCGAGATAATTCATCTCCAGCGTGGCGTGCTCGATCAGGTCGGCGTCGAGCCGGTGCTTGGCCACCATCTCGCTGGCCAGCCACACCACCGGCTGATTGAAGCCCGGGGTCGGATAGATCTTGAACTTCACGTCGAGGACTTCCCAGCGCCGTCCGAGGTCGGCGACGACGTCGTCGAGGTCGGCCTTGAGCGGCCCCGTGAAGGCGTACGTCAGCTCCCCGGTGTGGCTGCCGGTGAACGCATAGTAGAAGCCGCCTTCGCCTTCGAGCGCGGTGGGAGCCCCGGCGAAGCCCTGAGCGGCGAGGCTGGCGGCCCACATCGCATTGCGAGTCGCCTGGGCCTCGGCGAAGTCCGCGTCGCGCGTGCCGGTGCGCTGCCCTTCGATGAGGCTCCCGGCGAAGCTGGCGGCGAGCGCGATCGCGTTCGTGATCCCGCGAGCGTCGAGCTTCATGAGCTTCGCGGTCGTCGCGGCGGCGCCGAGGATGCCGAAGACCGGACTCGCGCGAAAGCCGTGGGCCGGTGTCGACGGAATGAAATCGCGCGCGCAGCGGCACTGCACTTCGTAGCCGGCGGCGAGCGCGGTCAGGAGCTCCTGACCGGTGCTGCCTTCGCCCTCGGCCGTCGCCAGGCCGGCGGGAACGATGAGCACGCCCGGATGCGTCAGCATGTGGTACGAGTCGCACTGGTTGTTCACCGCCACGGTCACTGCGTTCGCGAACGCGGCGCCAGCCCGCGTCGCGCGCGTGCCGTCCACCCACACCGTCGCGCCCTGGCCGCGTCCCGTCCGTCGCGCGCCCAGACTCTCCTGCTCGATCACCGCGCGCCGGGCCGCCATCGATCGGCTCGATGCGGCGCCGGCCAGGCCGACGGTGAGCGCGTGGTTCACCAGGGCCTTCGCCTTGTCGACGACGGTGGGTGGCAGCGCCTGGAAGGTGAGCGCGGCGACGAAGTCTCCGAGCGTGACAGCGAGCGGGGTCCTCTCCATGGGGCGTCCTCCACGTGTCGGCGTGCCTGGAGCATAATGCGGCCCATGAAACCACGCGAGGAGAGGATTCGGGTCGGCGGCATCGACGTGCACACGTGGATCGGCGGTGATGGCGCTCCGCTGCTCGTCCTGCACGGCGCCGGGGGAAACCGCGGCTTCACCCGGTGGGCGGAGCGCGTCGCCCAGCGATTCACCGTGTGGGCGCCCACCCACCCGGGCTTCGGGCTGTCGGGGGACGCCGAGTGGATGGACGGCATCGACGACCTCGCCCGCTTCTATCTCTGGTTCATGGACGTTGCCGGGCTCGTGCGGCCGCACGTCCTCGGCCACTCGATCGGCGGATGGACGGCGGCCGAGATGGCGACGATGAGCCCGGGCTCGATCGATCGCCTGATCCTCGTCGCTCCGGCCGGCCTGAAGCCGGAGACCGGCGAGATCCTCGATGTCTTCTACTATCCGCCGCCGCAGCTCCTGCCGATGACGGTGCACGACCCGAAGACCGTTCCGGAGTGGGACGCACTGTTCGGAGCGCCGCTGTCCCCGGCCCAGCAGGAGATCGCCGTGCGCAACCGCGAGATGACCGCGCGGCTCACCTGGAAGCCCTACATGCACAACCCCCGGCTCGCGAGCTTCCTGCCGCGGGTCACCAACCCGGCACTGATCCTCTGGGGACGTGAGGACCGCATCGTGCCCGTCGAGTGCGGCGAACAGTACCGCCGACTCCTGGCCCGGGCGACCCTCACCGTGCTCGACAAGTGCGGCCACCTGCCGCCGATCGAGCAGCCCGACGAGTTCGCGCGCCACGTGCTCGACTTCCTGGGAGGAGACGTGCGGCGATGAAGCTCTACTACTTCAGCGAGATGCCGCACCACGAGTATCCCGACGCCGAGGGAGAGAAGTACCCCTCGCTCAGGCTCGAGTTCCCGAACCGGTTCTTCGACCGCGAGAAGGCGCACGCGAACTATCAGCGCTACCTCACCGAGTACGAGTTCGCCGACCAGGTCGGCTTCGACGGCCTCATGGTCAACGAGCACCACTCGACGCCGTCGTGCGTGAACGTCGGGGTCAACATGTCGGCCGCGATCCTGGCCCGGACCACGCGACGGGCCAAGATCCTCCTGCTCGGGAACATCCTCCCGATCGAGGAGAACCCGGTCCGGCTCGCCGAGCAGATCGCGATGTCCGACCTGATCTCGGGCGGCCGCGTGCTCTCGGGCTTCGTGCGCGGCGTCGGGGTCGAGCAGTGGTGGTCCAACGTGAACCCCATGCACAACCGTGAACGCTTCGAGGAGTGCCACGACCTGATCCTCAAGTGCTGGACGGAGCCGGGGCCGTTCCGCTGGGAGGGTCGGCACTATCACTTCCGTCACGTGAACCCGTGGTGCCTGCCGCTCCAGAAACCGCATCCGCCGATCTGGATTCCCGGCACGGCCAGCCCGGAGACGGCGATCTGGGCCGGCCGGCGCGGTTACACCTTCGTGCCCTTCCTGGTGCCCTTCGACATCGCACGCGAGCTCTTCGACTATTACCGGCAGGGCGCCGCCGAGGTGGGCCGCGAGGTGACGCCCGACAAGCTCGGCTTCCTGATCTGCGCCGTCACCGCCGACACGAAGACGAAGGCACTCGAGGCCGGGCGTCACTTCGTCTGGCGCATGGGAGCGACGCTGCGCGGGCCGGTGGAGTTCTTCTCGCCGGTGGGCATGCGCTCGCGCGCGGGCTCGCAGTTCGCGCTGAAGGCGCGCCCACGCTCGCTCGGGTCGATGAGCTACGAGGAGCTGGTCGCCGGCCACTTCATCATCGCCGGCACGCCCGACGAGGTCGCCGACCGCTTCGCCCTCGTGCAGCGCGAGCTCGGCATCGGCCACCTGCTCCTCGAAGCGCAGGAGTCCAAGATGGATCATCCGACGACGATGCGCTCGATCGAGCTGATGGGCGCCAAGGTGATTCCCGCCGTGGCGTCGCTGTGAGCGCGCGGCTCGTCATCGCGTGGCTGATCGGCGGCGGCGTGCTGGCGTCGACCCTCGCCCACGCGCAGCCCGCGCCCGGCGTCACCGCCGAGGAGCGGGCGGCGGCCCGCCGCGAGGGCCAGGCGACGTACTACACGGCCCGGACGACCGTCACCGCCAACACGATCGCGAAGAAGGCCGGTGAGGCGCTCGGCATCAAGGTCAACATCGTGCGGCTCGCCTCGACCCTCGTCTTCAACCGCGCGGTGCAGGAGTTCGACGCCGGCATCAACGCCGCCGACGTCATCGACACGTCGGTGACCGACCACTTCGTCGCCATGAAGAAGAAGGGCATGCTCCAGCCTTTCACGCCGTCGAGCATCGCCAAGTTCACCAACCCGGCCTACTACGACCCCGAGCACTACTGGCACGCCTCGCAGATCGGGCTGGGCGCCATCAACTACAACCCTCAGCTCGTGAAGGACCCGCCGAAATCGTGGAAGGAGCTGACCGATCCGAAGTTCAAGGACAAGCTCGTCCAGGGGCACGTCAAGGCGAGCGGGACGTCGCTGCTCCTCGACTACTGGCTCGTCAAGCTCTACGGCTGGGACTACTTCAAGGGCCTGCAGAAGAACAACATCATGACGCACCAGTCGTGCGACCAGTCGAACCTGGTGGCGAGCGGCGAGCGCGTGATCCTCCTGTGCGATCACCAGATCACCGTGCCGGCCCAGAGCCGGAGCCTCCCCGTGGAGACGGTCTTTCCCGAGGACGGCGTGATCGCCCAGATCGGTGGGATGGGAATCTTGAAGAAAGCGCCCCACCCGAATGCGGCGAGGCTGCTCGTGGACTGGTGTCTGTCCCCCGAGGGACAGCAGGTGTACGTCGACTCCGGGCTGATGTCGGCGGTCAACGATCCGAAGATCAAGTACCCGAGCAAGTATCCTCATCCCGCCACGCTGAAGCTGCTCGTGGCCGACCCCGCCGACGTGGGCCGGATGCTGCCCGAGCTGAGGGAGAAATTCTCGGAGCTGTTCGGCGGATGACGTCGCGAGTGCTGTGGGCCAGCGTCACCGCCGCGCTGGTCGTCCTCGTCCTGCTTCCTCTCGGCTCGCTGGTGGTCAAGAGCTTCCAGACCGAGACCGGCCCGTCGCTCGCCAACTACGTTGCGATCGGCAAGCAGACGTCGTTCCGCGCGGCCACCGTGAACTCGCTGGTCTTCGGCATTGCGGCGAGCCTCATCGGGCTCGTGCTCGGGGCCCCGATGGCCTGGGCGGTCAGCCGGACGAACATGCCGCTCGGCGGCCTCGTCCGGGCGGGGGTGCTCGGAGCGTTCGTGACGCCCGGCTTCGTCCTCGCCGTGGCCTGGATCCTCCTGGCCGGGCCCAACGCCGGATTGCTCAACAAGCTCTGGATGACGCTGACCGGCGCGTCCCGTGGACTCCTCGACGTCTACACGATGACTGGCCTGGTCCTCGTCTCCGTGGCCAGCACGTTCCCGCTCGCCTTCATCCTCGTCTACAACACGCTCGAGATGATGAGCGGCGACGTCGAGGAAGCCGCGCGCGTCCTCGGCGCGGGCACGGTGCGGGTGACGTGGACGATCACGCTGCCGCTGGCGTTGCCGGCCATCGTGGCGAGCCTCATTCTCATGTTCCTCGAGACCATCATCCTGTACGGGGTGCCGGCGATGATCGGCGTGCCGGCGCGCATCTACGTGCTGACCACGCAGCTCTTCTCGCTGTTCGAGTGGCCGCCCAAGATCGGCGTGGCCGCGGCCATCTCACTCCCACTCCTGCTGGTCACGGCGATCTTGCTCGTGATCCAGCGCCGGCTCCTGGCTCACCGGAGCTTCGCGACCAACCGGGGCAAGGGCGGGCGTCGTCGCCCGATCGACCTCGGGCCGCTGCGCTTCGTGGCCCTCGGCCTCTCCGGCCTCGTGCTGCTGTTCACGCTCGTCCTGCCCTACGCCGTCATCGTCTGGGCATCGGTCAGCCCGGTGTGGGTGCGGGCGCTGTCCGCGCCGAGCTTCTCCCTCGATCACTATCGCTTCGTGCTGCTCGAGTTCACCTCGGGGAGCCGATCGATCTGGAACAGTCTCGTGACGGCCGTGATCGCGGCCAGCATCGGCGTCGTGATCGCGGTGGTCGTCGCGTACCTGACGGAGCGGCGCATCGTCCGGCACGCCGCCTGGCTCTCGTTCCTGGCCATGGCGCCGCTGGTGATTCCCGGCATGGTCTTCGCGGTCGGCCTCTTCGGCGCCTACAGCCAGCCGCCCCTCGTGCTCTACGGCACGCTCTGGATCCTCATGCTCGCGTACCTGACCAAGTTCCTGCCTTTCGCCTTCATGAGCTGCCACGCCGCCGTCCAGAGCGTGTATCCCGAGCTCGAGCACGCGGCCAACGTGCTCGGCGCCTCGCGCGTGCGCGCGCTGCGCGACATTACGGTGCCGATGATCAAGGCCGGGCTCCTGGGAGGATGGATCCTGGTCTTCATCCCGGCGATCAAGGAGCTGAGCAGCTCGATCCTGCTCTTCACAGCGCCGACGACTGTCATCGCGACCGCCATCTTCGACCTCTACCAGCTTCCGTCGTGGGAAGGGGTCGCCGCGCTCTCGACCATCCTGCTCGTGCTGAACGGGGTCGTGATCGCGGCCGGCACCTGGGCGCTCGGTGGCCGCCTCCTCGGACGCCCCGGCGGGAGCGGAGCCTGATGACGTCTCCCCTGGCCGGTCAGATCGCGGTCGTCACGGGCGCCGGCAGCGGGATCGGCCGGGCCGCAGCCCTGGCTCTCGCCGGCGAGAACGCGCGCGTGGTCGTCGCCGACGTCCGCGCCGACGCCGCGGCAACCGTCCGCGACGAGATCAAGGCGAAGGGCGGCGAGGCGCTCGCGGTCGCGATGGACGTCTCGGATACCGCGGCCGTCGAGAAGCTCGTGGCGACAGCCCTCGACGCGTTCGGCCAGATCCATGTCCTGTTCAACAGCGCGGGGATCAGCCTGCGACGGTCGGTCGTCGACATGACGGACGCCGAGTGGCACCGGGTGCTGGGCGTCAACCTGCACGGCACGTTCTACTGCTGCCGGGCCGTCGGCCGTCACATGGCCCAACGCGGCTACGGCCGCATCATTAATATGGCGTCGGACCGGGCGACCTTCGGCATGGTCAATGGCGCCCACTATGCGGCCTCGAAAGGCGCCGTGATCTCGCTCACCAAGTCGCTGGCGCTGGAGCTCGGGCCGTCCGGCGTCACCGTGAACGCGATCAATCCCGGCACCACGGACACCCCGATGGCCCGCGGCACGCTCAGCGACGCCGAGTGGCAGAGCCGGGCCCGGCAGGATCCGCTCGGGCGTTTCAGCACGCCGGAGAACATCGCGCGCCTCGTTGTCTTCCTGGCCGGCCCCGGCGGCGAGTTCATGACCGGGCAGGTGGTCACCGTGCGCATGCGCTTCGGCTAGCCGTGGGGTCGCCTGCCCGCCCCACCGGCGATCGCCACATCGAGGTCGAAGACCTCGTCGTCCGCTACGGCGCCGTCACCGCGGTCGATCGGATCAGCTTCGACGTTCGACGCGGCGAGCACATGACCCTGCTCGGCCCGTCCGGCTGCGGCAAGACCACCACGCTCCGCGCGCTGGCCGGCCTCGAGACGCCGGTCTCGGGCGAGATCCGTATCGACGGCCGGCCGGTCTTCTCGATCCGTCAGTCCATCAACGTGCCGGCCGAGCAGCGGCAACTCCCCATGGTCTTCCAGTCGTACGCGATCTGGCCCCACATGACGGTCTTCGACAACGTCGCCTATGGACTGAGGCTTCGCCGGCTTCCGGCGGTTCAGGTGAAAGAGCGCGTGGGCGCCGCGCTCGAGCTGGTCCGATTGGGCGGCCTCGCCGGGCGAAGCGCCGCCGAGCTGAGCGGCGGCCAGCAGCAGCGCGTGGCGCTCGCGAGGTGCCTCGCGGTCTCGCCGGCCGTCCTGCTCCTCGACGAGCCACTCTCCAACCTCGACGCGCGCCTGCGTGCCGCCATGCGGCTCGAGATCCAGTCCCTCCAGCGCCAGATCGGCCTCACCTCGGTCTACGTCACCCACGACCAGGAAGAGGCGCTCGTGATCTCCGACCGCATCATCGTCATGAACGCCGGCCGGATCGAGCAGGTCGGCACCGCCACGGAGGTCTACGACACTCCCCGCAATGCCTTCGTCGCCGACTTCGTGGGAGCGGCGAACCTGATCGAGGGCGTCGTCAGGCCTGAACGCCGGAGCGACGGCCTCGTCGCCATCGAGACCGAGGGCAAGCACGTCGTCTGCGGTACCGACCCGGGACGGCCACTGGGCTCGTCGGCCACGGTCGCGGTTCGCAGCGTCTACCTGGAGCTTTGCCCGACGCCGCGACCGGGCGCGGTCAACTCGTGGCCGGCCCGGATCCGCCAGCGCGCGTTCCTCGGCGATGCGCTCGAGTACGTCCTCGAGTGGGACGGCCGTCTCCTCACGGCGCGCCGTCCACGCCACGAGGTCTTCGAGGAGGGCGCGACGGTCTATGTAAACGTGGACCCCGCCCGCTGCGTCATTCTGGAGTAGGCGTCGAGGGATCTTCGACCGTGGGCTGGCCGTTCTACACCAGCGCGAGCTCCGTCACCCGACGGACGACGATGGAGGGGCGGTGGACCATGCGTAATCTGCGAGCACTCATCGGCGCGCTCACCGTGGCCGGGCTCTTGATGGGATGCGCCGGTACTCCGAATACCCAGAACACCCAGTTCTCTGCGGACGACGACTGCAAGCGGTCTGGCGGCTTCTGGACGGGCGCCAAGTGCGACTTTTCGGGCGCCGGCGGTGGCGGCGGCTACTGAGGGGGGCGACTACACGCCGAGGTAGTACTTCTTCACCAGCTCGTTTTCCCGGAGCTCACGCGTGCTGCGGCCCTCGAACTCGATCCGGCCGTGGACGATGATGTAGCCGCGGTCGGCGATCTTGGTCGCCTGGTTGAAGTTCTGCTCGGCCATGAGGACCGTGAGCTGGTACTGCTCCTTCAGCTCCTTGATCTTGGCGATCACGCGGCTCACGAGGATCGGCGCCAGGCCCACCGACGGCTCGTCGACCAGGAGAATCCGTGGCGACGACATGAGCGCGCGGGCCACCGCGAGCATCTGCTGCTCGCCACCGCTCATGCTCCCGGCGAGCTGCCGCCGGCGTTCGCGGAGCACCGGAAACGCCTCGAAGCAGAAGGCGAGGTTCCGCGAGATGGCGGCGCGGGCCTGAGCGCGGTAGGCGCCGAGCAGCAGGTTCTCCTCGACGGTCAGCTTGGGGAAAAGGCGCCGCCCTTCCGGCACCAGGGCGATGCCCAGGCTCACGATCTCTTCCGTGGACTTGCGCGTGAGATCGATCCGCGCACCGTCCGCCTCGAGGAAGATCTCTCCACCCGACGGCGCCACCATGCCCATGAGGCACTTGATGAGCGTGCTCTTGCCGTTGCCGTTGGTCCCGAGGAGCGCGACGGTCTCGCCCTCGCGCACCTCGAGCGACACGCCGTGGAGTACGCGGACGGCGCCATAGCCCGCGTCGACGTCGCGGACCACGATCCTACTCGCCAAGGTAGGCCTTCTCGACGGCCGGGTTGCGCACGATCTCGTCGGGCGTCCCTTCGGCGATCCGCTCGCCGGCGTCGAGCACCACGATGCGCTCGGAGAAGCGCATCACGGCCCGCATGATGTGCTCGATCATGATGATCGTGATCCCCTCGCCGTTCAGCCGGAACAGGATGGCCAGGATGTCGTCCACCTCGGCGCTGGAGAGTCCGGCCATCGCCTCGTCGGAGATCAGCAGCTTCGGGCGCGCCGCCATGGCGCGGGCCAGCTCGAGCTTCCGCATCTCGATCTGCGTGAGCCCGGACGGCCGCAAGTGCGCCTTGGCGTCGAGCCCGATCGCCCGGAGGATCTCCGCCGCCTCGGCGCCCGCGTCCCGAGCGCGCGCGTGGCCCGCGTACTCCAGCGGGATGTCGAGGTTCTCCTGCACCGTCATGCTCGTGAAGGGCTTCGGGATCTGAAAGCTGCGCGCGATGCCGAGCCGGGTTCGCTGGTGGGCGGGCAGCGCCGTGATGTCCCTCCCCGCGAAGACGATGCGTCCGTCGTCGGGATGGAGGGAGCCGGACACGCAGTTGATCAGCGCCTTCACGTGGAGCGTCACCCGGTTGAGCGCGGTGAAGCCGCCGAAACGCTTCACGAGGCCGTGGATCTCGAGCAGCGCCCCCGCCATCAGCGGCCCCGCAGGCGCCGCACGAGGCCCAGGATGCCTTCGGGCGCCAGCACGACGAAGGCGACGAGCACGACGCCCACGATGAAGAGGTTCATCTCCGACGAGATCGTGACCGTCGCCAGCTGCTGGGCCGTCCCGAGCAACACCGCTCCGATTACCGGCCCAGCCCAGCTCGTCGTCCCTCCGATCATCGGCATGGCCAGCGCGTTCACGGCGTAGTCGAGCGCGAACGCCGAGTTGGGCTCCACGAACGTCACGTAGTACGGAAACGGCGCGCCGGCGACGCCGAGGAGAAAGCCGCTGATCGTGGTGGCGAAGAGCTTGAGGCGCAAGGTGGGCACGCCCATGCATTCGGCCGCCTCCTCGTTGTCCCGCAACGCCGCCAGGCCGCGGCCGATCCACGAGCGCTCGATGAACCGCGCCACCATCACCGACAGGACGGCCAGCCCCACCATCACGGTGAACAAGAACGTGACGTAGCTGCCGAAGGGCGGTCCACTCGGGCGGATGACGCTCAAGCCTCTCGATCCGCCGACGTACTCCCAGTTGATGATCATCGTCTGGAGGACGACGGAGAGCGCGAGCGTCGCGATGGAGAAGAAGACGCCTCTCAGCCGGAGCGTCAGATAGCCGATGCCGAGTCCAAGGAGCGCGGCGACGAGGCCGCCGGCCAGGATGAGGACCGGCAACGGCGCCCGCAGCGACTGGATCAGGAAGACCGCGGTGTACGCGCCCATCGCGAAGAACGCCGGCGTCCCGAAGTTCACGTATCCCGCGTAGCCGCCGAGGATGTTCCACGCTGTCGCGATCACGACGTATTGCAGGATCACGTAGCCGGCGAAGTAGAGATACGGGTTCACGCGCAACCCTGCCAGCGCGATCCCCGCCCCGACCACGGCCAGGCCCGCCAGCCACGCGAGCCCGGACCGGGGCGTCATCGACCGAACAGCCCGGCGGGGCGCACGGCCAACGCCAGGAGCAGGATGCCGAACGACACGGCCAGCGACCACGAGGGCCCGAAGAACGTGGCCATGAGACTCTCGGCCACGCCGAGGACGACGGCGGCGACGAGCGTCCCGCCGATGCTGCCCATGCCGCCCAGGACCGTGATGGCGAACATCCGTCCGATGTAGTCGCGGTCGGTCGACGGGATCACCGGCGCAATGCTGATCAGCAGCGCGCCGGCCAGGCTGGCCGCCGCGATGCCCACGCCGAAGGCGATGGTCTTGATCTGGACGGGATTCGCCCCCATCAGCCGCAGGGCGAGCTGATCCTGCGACACCGCCATGATGGCCCGGCCGTAGAACGTCCGGCCGAGGAACAGATAGAGCCCCGCCGTCATCGCTATCCCGACGAGGCAGGGCACGAGGTAGCGGAAGGCGATCCCGACGCCGCCGAGGTCGATCGATTTGCTGGTGTAGGCGGTCTGGACGAGCCGGTAGTCGACGCCGAACGTCAGGCTGAGGCTCACCTCCATGATGAAGAGGATGCCGAAGAAGAAGACGAGCCCCCGCAGCGACTCCTCCCCGCGCCGTTCGAAGCTCGCGTAGTAGACGCGATAGACGAGCGCGCCCAGCCCGTAGAACAGCGGCGTCAACAGTAGCCCCGTGAGGATCGGATCGAGGCCGAGCGCGTCGTTCATGACGTACGCCGCGTACGAGCCGAGGATCACGAAGGCGGGCTGCGCGATGTTGGCGATGTCGAGCAGCCCGAAGATGAGCGACACGCCGAGGCTCACGGCGGCATAGAAGCCCCCGAGCAGCAGTCCGGCGACCACCGCGTTGGCGAGGAGGTCCCAGGAGAACAGGGAGCGCTCGCGCTAGTTCTTGGCCGCCGAGTACGGGTAGATGATGTTGCCGGACTTGAGGTCGTCGGGGTAGAGGACGACCTTCTTTCCCGGCCCGCGGAACTGATCGATGCCGGTGCCCTGGATCTTCTGATACTGGACCATGAGGGTGCGGCCCCGGGCCCACTCGCCGTTCTTGCCGAACTTGATCTTGCCGACCACGGTGTTGAACTCGGTGGCGCGGATGTGGTCGGCGATCTTCAGCTGGTCGAAGCCCTTGGTGGCCTCGATGGCCTGCGCGAGCACCTGGCCGACCGCGTACGAGTACGGCGGCAGGTAATAGCCGAGCGGATCGACGCCGGCCTTCTCGGCCCGCGCCTGGTATTCCTTCAGGAACTCCTTGATGCCGGGCATCGCGAGGAACGGCGGCTCGGGCGCCCAGAAGTCATAGTTCACGATGCCGTTGAGCAGCGGCCCCATGCTCGTCATCACCGTCGTGAACATCAGCCCGACCATGCCGCCGCCGAGGATCTTGGGTTGGAGCCCGACCTCGTGAGCCGCGCGCAGCATGCCGACCGAGTCGGGAGGGTAGGACGCCACGAAGACGATGTCGGGGTTGGTGGCCTTGATCGCGCGCACGATCGGCGTGTAGTCCACGGTGCTCGGCGGGTACGTCTTGTCGTACACGGTCTTCAAGCCGAACTTCTTGATCAGCTCGCGCGCGCCGACCAGCGCGTTCTGCGGATACTCGGCGTCGGCGCCCACGATGGCCACGGTCTGCGGCTTCGGGTTCTGCCTGGCCGCCAGCTCGAAGAAGCCGATGGCCGTGCTGGTCTGCGGATCGGGACCGGCCGGCTGGATCTGGAAATAGTTCGGGTACTGGTACTTCTCGTTGTTGGCCAGGCCGAACATCCCGATGACGGTCAGCTTCCGCTCCATCGCAATGGGCAAGAGCGGGGCGATGAGGTTGGTGCCATACCCGGAGATGACGAGGTCGACCTTGTCGACGTCGAGCAGCTTGGTGTAGATCCCGGGCACGGTGGCCGGGTTGGTCTGGTCATCGTAATACACCAGCTCGACGGGCCGGCCCAGCAAGCCGCCCTTCTTGTTGACGTCGTCCTTCCAGATCTGCAAGGCCAGGAGCGCCGGCTTGCCGTTGGCGGAGAGTCCGCCGGTCAGCGCCATGCCGAACCCGATCTTGATCGGGTCCGCGGCCTGGGCGACGAGTGCGCCCGATCCCCCGAGGGCCAGCGTCCCGATGACGATCCCGACCACGGTGAAGCTCAGGATTCCCTGCGTCCAATTGCGGTTCATCGCTCACCTCTCTCGACGAATGTCGAAAGCTATAGGGGAAACCGCGGGCAAACGCAACCGGGCTCGGTCGGGGATCAGCCAGCGCGACGCGCTTGGAGGAGCGAGAACAGCCTCGCCGGAGTCACCGGCAGCTCGAGAATGGTGATCCCGAACCCGGCGAGCGCATCCTCGACCGCGTTGGCGATGGCCGCCGCGGGGGCGATGGCACCGCTCTCGCCGACGCCCTTGATGCCGAGGTCGTTGACGATCGAGGGGAAATTCACCAGCGCCGTGTCGAGCGGAGGGAGCTGGGCGGCCGTCGGCAGGCCATAATCCATGAAGCTCTGCGTGAGGAGCTGGCCGTTGTCGTCGTAGACCAGGTCCTCGGTGAGGGCGGAGCCGATGCCCTGCGCGATGCCTCCCTGGAGCTGGCCCTCCACGATCATGGGATTGATCGGCCGCCCGCTGTCGTGCACCGCGACGTACTTCAGCAGGCGGATCTGGCACGTCTCGACGTCGATCTCGACGACCGCCCCGTGCGTGCCGAACGCCCACGTCACCGTGTCGGGATAGAAGTACGTGCAGCTGTTGAGACCCGGCTCGCTCACGGGCGCCAGCGCCTTCGAGCGCACGGCGGCCGCCGCCACCTCGGCGAGGTGGAGACCTCGGCCGGGCACTCCAGCCACCGACACGCGGCCGTCCTCGATCCTCAGATCTTCGGGCGCGCACTCGAGCATCGTGGCGGCGACCAGCGCCGCCCGGCGGCGCACCTCGCGCGCCGAGCGGGCGACCGCGGGCCCGGCGTTGGCGGCCACGCGGCTGGCCATCGCGCCGATCCCGTAGGGAAAGGCTTGCGTGTCGGCGCCCACGACCTTCACCGACTCGACCGGGACTCCGAGCTCCTCGGCGCAGATCTGGGCCAGCGTCGTCGCGTGGCCCTGGCCCTGGGCCGACACGCCGATGAAGACGTACACCGTGCCGCTCGGGTCCACGCGCACGTTCGCGCCTTCGTACGGCCCCAGCCCCGAGCCCTGCAGGTAGCAGGCGACACCGATGCCGAGACTGCGCACGCCATTCGAACGCGTCGCCTGGAGCGCGCGGTGCTCGTCGTACCCGAGGAGCCCGAGCGCCTTGTCGAACGCCGCCGGAAAGTCGGCGGGGTCGTAGCAGATCGTCGAGCCGTCCTTGTATTTCATCCCCGGCCGATACGGCATCTCGTCGGCGCGGATGAAATTCCGGCGCCGGATCTCCGCGGGATCGAGGCCGAGCTTCCGTGCGCCGATGTCGAGCATCCGCTCGAAGACGAAGGCGGCTTCGGGACGGCCGGCGCCCCGGTAGGCGGCGCTGAAGGTCTTGTTCGTCACCACGTTGTCGGATCGTCCGCGGTAGTCGCGGACTCGGTACGGCGCGCACAGGTGATGGATCGTGTTGAGGGGAATCCCTTCCCCCTGGATCGGATAGGCCCCCATGTCGGACGCGAAGTGGTCGTCGACGGCGGTGATGACCCCGTCGCGATGAAAGCCCACGCGGATCGCGTGGACCTGCTCCCGATCGTGACACGTCGCGATGAAGTGCTCGCGCCGCGTCTCCACCCACTTCACGGGGCGGCCCAAACGGGAGGCCACGAGCGGCACCAGCACCTCTTCCTGGAAGACCTGGGCCTTGGCGCCGAACGCTCCGCCCAGCACGGCGGCGATCGCCTCGCGCACGAAGTAGGTCGTCTGGGTGGAGGAGTGGACGACGAGGACGCCGGCGTCGTCGTGCCACGCCAGGACCCCGCGCGGCTCCATCGGCATAGCGGCGTTCCGCGCATGCCGCAACTCGTGGGCGACCACGAGGTCGGCGGCGGCCATGGCTTCCTCGACGTCACCGACGCTGTCCGTCGACACGCTGGCGACGTTGTCCGGCCACGTGTCGTAGAGACGGGCCGTGGTCTTCAGGGCCTCCCAGGTCGACACGACGGCGGCCACCGGCTCGTACTGCACGTGGACGGCGTCGATGGCGTCCTGGAGCTGGGCGACGGCCTCGACGACGACGACGGCCACCGGCTCGCCCACGTATCGGGCCTTGCCGAGCGCGAGCGCACACTGTTCGAAGGGCCGCACGTGTGCCCGGAACGGAAGATGCGGAGGAATCGGCCGCGTGACCTCGGGAAGCTCGGCCGGACCGAAGACCCCGAGCACGCCGGGGAGGGCACGGGCGTTCGTCGCATCGATGGCGATCACTCGCGCGTGGGCGTGCGGGCTGCGGACGACGCCCAGGTGCACCAGCCCCGGCCGTGTGATGTCGTCGAGATACCGTCCAGCCCCGCGAAGGAGCGGGAGGTGCTCGCGGGGTTTCAGTGAGAGCCCGAACACCTTGCCATGGGTCGGCATCACCGGTCTCCGTGATACCACGTGAGCATCACGCGCTCGGCCAGGGCCACGACGCCGTACAGCACGAGGCCGATGACACAGAGCACGAGGATCGCCGCCATGATGGCGGCCGTCTCGGCGCGCGACGTTGCGAAGACGATGAGGTACCCGAGCCCCGCCTGCGACGTGATGAACTCCCCGACGATCACGCCGATGATGGACAGCGTGACCGCGATCTTGAGGCCGCTGAAGATGTGGGGCAGCGCGCCGGGAAAACGGATGTTCACGAAGATCTGCCAGTCGTTCGCCGTCAGGGAGCGCGCCAGCCGGATCATCGTGCGGTCGGTGTCGATCAGTCCGGCCGCGGTGGAGATGACGACCGGGAAGAAGCTGATGAAGAGCGCGAACATGAGGCGCGAGCTGGTTCCGATGCCGAGCCACACGATGAAGAGCGGAGCGAGCGCGACCTTCGGGATGAGCTGGAACACGACCAGGAGCGGGTAGAGCGCCTCCCGGATCGGCCGCGAATACGTGATGGCGATGGCGACGACCATGCCCACGACCGCGGCGAGCAGGAAGCCGGCCACCGTCTCGACCAGGGTCGGCCAGGCGTGCTCGAGCAGCAAGCCGTGAACGGCCACCAGCGTCTGCGCCACCTCCGTCGGCGGCGGCAAGATCGCCGAGGGAATGCGGCGCACACGCACCAGCGCTTCCCACGCCGCCAGGGCCAGCGCGGCCGTGACGATCGGCAAGACCACGGGCCGCCAGCCCCGCGACACGCCGGCCTTCAGCGCGCGCGTCAGCCCGTCGAGGCGGCCGGCGCCGAGGTCGGCCGTCGAGAGGCTGTCGAGGGCCACGTCAGGACGCTCCCCGCCGGCCGTGGCTCTCCTCGATCTTCGCCCGGAGGAGCGCGCAGATTTCGTTGAACTCCGGCGTTTCCTCGATGGTCAGGCGACGAGGGCGCGGGAGCGGGATGCTCACGTCGGCGATGAGCGTGGACGGCCGGCGCGCCATCACCAGCACCCGATCGGACAGGAAGACGGCCTCGCGGATGCCGTGGGTCACGAACAGGACGGTCTTCTGGTAGCGCTGCCAGATGTCGAGCAGCGCCGCGTTCATCTCGTCGCGGGTGATGGCGTCGAGGGCGCTGAACGGCTCGTCCATCAGGAGCAGCGTGGGATCGTGGACGAGCGCCCGGCAGATTGCGACGCGCTGGCGCATTCCGCCCGAAAGCTGGTGCGGCCGCTTGGTGGAGAACTCCGAGAGGCCCACCATGTCCAGGAGCTGCCGGGCTCGCTCGGCGTACTCGCGAACCGGGCGCTTGAGGATGTGGATCGGGAAGAGCACGTTGTCGAGCACGCTCTTCCACGGGAGCAGGACCGGATCCTGGAAGATCACGCCGATGTCGGCGCGTGGCCCGGTGATCGGCTGGCCGGCGACGTCGATGCGCCCGGCGGTGAGCGGCTCGAGGCCGGCGACCATCATGAGCAAGGTGCTCTTGCCGCAGCCGCTTGGCCCCAGGATCGAGACGAACTCGCCCGCTCGGGCGGCAAAGCTGACGGAGCTGACGGCTTCCAGGGCGCTGGCCCCGGCGTTGTAGACTTTCCTGACGCCGTCGACAACGACGTACGTCTCGGAAGAGCGCCCGGGCACAGTCGTCGGCGTCCCGAGCTCGGCCGAGATCAGCACGCGGGGCTCACGCGAAGAACTTCGCGAACTCCTCGTTGCGCTTCTTGGCGTCGACCCACTGCGTCTCCGTCAACTTGATGCGTCCGGCGAAGCGGTTGGTGTAGAGCTCGTCCACGTTCGGCTTCTGGGCGCCCTTGGCCAGGTAGGTCAGCACGAGATCGGCCATCTCCGAGAAGCGCTTCGGATCCGACCAGCCCAGCCCGTTCACGCGCGCCTCCTCGGCCAGGCCGGAAAAGTTCGCGATCCCCGAGCCCATGCGGACGTTTTCGCGCTCCTTGGCCACGAACCCGGCCTCCCGCACCTCTTTGAAGAAGATGTCGATGGACTCCTCGGGGTTCAGGTAGCTGAAGGCCAGAGCTTCCATGATGCCGTCCACCATCCCCTGACAGACCTCGGGATTCTCCTTGATCATCTTGGGCGTCGTGAAGAACGCCGACTCGTACAGGTGAATGCCCTGGGTAGCGTACAGCATCCAGCGGACCTTGTAGCCCCTGGCCGAGATGGGCGGGATGGCGCTCGCGGCGAAGTCCGTGATCGCGTCGATCTGCTTGTCCATGAACGCGCGATACCGCACGTCGATGTTCATGTTCACGAACTTGATCTTGTCCTGATCGACGCCGGCGAGCCGGGCGAAGACGGGGAAGAACGGGACTTCGCCCGAGGTCGGCGTCCAGCCCACGGTCTTGCCCTCGAGATCCTTCGGCGTCCTGATCGGAGAATCGTCGAGCACGCCCACGCCCATGGTCGTCTTGTAGCCGAGCACGCCGATGGTCGTGAGGGGCAGGCCCTTGATGTTCTGCAGCACGATGACGGAGGTCACCGCCTGGCCGACGTCGAACTGCCCGCCGGCCAGCGCCTGGGTCGCGGCGAGCGAGCCGTAGCCCCGGGCGATGTCGACGTCGAGGCCGCGCTTCTTCCAGAAGCCACGATTGCGGGCGATGAAGGTATGGATGAGCGAGCCTTCCGCGACCCAGGGCAGCGTGAAGCGTACCTTGGTCAACGGTTGGGCCACGGCGCGCCCGGGACGGCCGGCCAGGATCGAGCCGCCAGCGGCGGTCGTCACCACGGCCCAGCGGGAATACCCCAGGAACTCTCGGCGACTGATTCGTGTCATCACCGTTCTCCTTCGTCGACGAATTCCGGTGGTCGCCTCAGGCAGCGGCGGTGATGACTTCGGGGACCAGCGGCGAGTTCGATTTGTACATCACACCTTCGCGAAGCGCGAAGTCCGGACGGATGCGCTCCGCGAGACGGAGCTCGACCCCACTGGCGTCGCGCACGGTCCAGTCACCACGCTCGAGGCGGACGACCGAGACGTCCGCGACGGCGCCGGGCGCCAGCGTCCCGATCTGGCCGTCGAGCCCGAGCAGCACGGCGGCATTCGACGTCACCATGCTGACGACTTCGCCGAGCGGAATGCCCAGGGCGAGCAGCTCGCTCATCGCCTGGTGGAGATTGAAGGTCGCGGTGAGCTGCTCGCCGTTGCCTCGGGACCGCCGGCCCTTCGGGGCCGGGACGGCGTCGGCCGCGTCGGCCTTGACGCGCTTGACCGCGTAGCCGTGCAGGTCGGCGCCGAGCGTGAACGGCATGATGCCGGCCTCGAGAACGATCCGCGCCTTCTCGATGCTGAAATGGACGCCCCGGCCGACGTCGATTCGGACGCCGCGCATGACGGCCTCGGTGACGATCGGATGGACTTTGCCCGAGGCGGCGACGAACGCGCCGGGATGCCGCGTGAACGGATGGGCCAGGACGTCGCCCTCGTCGAGCAGCGGCAACACCTGATTGAGGATCGAGTCGGGATCCGGCTCCGACTCCTTGACCACGGGCCACATGCCACCCAGGTGCACGTAGACCGGCACGCGTGCCCGACGCGACGCCTCCTTGGCCAGCTTCAGCACCTCGATGCCCCAGCGGGAGTAGCCGCCGATCTCCGCGTGAGTCTTGATGCCCTTGACGAGATCGCGATTCTCCTCGATGGCGCGCACGGTGGCGCCGACGTCGATGCCGTGCGGTCCATACAGGCCCGCGTGCGAGTGCCCCATCAGGCCGCCGGCGAGGTAGATCGAGATGAACGAGAGCACGCGGCTCTTTGCCGGCTGGGCGACGAAATTCCGGAACCCGTTGAACGTCAGCGGGCTGGCGCCGCCCTGGTCCACCACCGTCGTCACCCCCGACCGAATGCCGACCAGGTCGGCGTTCAGGCCGAACATGCCGGTGACGTGCTCGTAGATGTGCGCGTGCGTGTCGATGAGACCAGGGAGCACGAGCTTGCCGCGAACGTTGATCATCTTCGTGCGCGGCGCCGGTGCCAGGGCCGGTGCGACGGTGGCCACGCGGCCACCGAGAATGCCCACGTCCATCACGCCGTCGATCCCCTGGGCCGGGTCGATGACGCGCCCTCCGCGCAAGATGAGCTCGAGCTCCGACGTGGTCATCGACGCCTCCTACAGGCTCGGTGCGTAGTGCTTCTTCAAGAACGTGTCGAGCGCCAGCTCGAACTCTTCGGCCTTCTCCACCGGGATCATGTGGGCGGCGCCCGGGATGCCGACGAGCTCCGCGCCCGGGATGTGGGACGCGACGCTCGTCACGACGGAGGGCGGAGTCAGCACGTCCTCTTCGCCGTACATGACGAGTGTCGGCACCCCGATCGACGCGAGCTGCGCCGAGACGTCGAACCCGTGCGCGGCGCGGGTGGCGTGCACCAGCGGCTCCTGGTCCATTCCGGCGCGCCAGTTGACGAACTCCTCGACGGCGTCGGGCCGCGCCTGCATGTACGCCTTGGAGAATATCGACTGCGCGGCCAGGCGCGCCGAGGCGACCGGCCCTTCGGTCCTGGCCACACGGATCCGCTCCTCGAGCTTGTCGTACGCCCCCGGATCGCTCCGGAACGACGTCGATACCAGTACCAGCGCCGAGACGATCTCGGGATGCTGGACCGCCAGAGTCTGGGCGATCATGCCTCCCTGCGAGAAGCCGATGAGGCAGGCCTGCCGAACTCGAAGATTCTTGAACGCGGCGAACCAGTCTTCTGCGAACAGCGCGATCGTGTAGGGTCCGTCCGGCTTCGCGCTGCGCCCGTGCCCGCGCGTGTCACCCGCGATGACGCGATACTCGTGGGCGAACGCCTGGGTCACACCGTGCCAGAGCGTGTGGTCCCACCCGAGCCCATGCAGGAAGACGAGCGCCCGGCCGCGTCCTCGGTCCATTACGAAGAGCCGGGTCCCGTTGGTGTCGACGAACCGGTCGCTCACCTGAACCGTCATATCCGGGGCCCCTCCTGCTCGCCCGAACGCGTCACGAACTCGATCAGCGGTGCAATCATCCGGAAATGGCGGCGCGCAGCGGTCCTGGCCCGGCGCGCGTCGCGACCACGGATCGCTTCGAGGACGGCCGTGTGGATGCTGGCCTGACGCGAGTCCCTGAGGCTCTCCGGCAGGCGCTCGGCCACCGCCGCAATCGAGAAGCGAACCTGCTGGAACAACGCGGTGAGCACGGGATTCCGAGCGGCGGCGACGATCCCGGAGTGGAAGGCCTGGTGGTTGTTGGCGGCGGCGACCGGGTCTCCCCGCTTGCGGGCTTCCTGGAACAGGGCCAGGTAGTTTTCCAGCTCGGCGACCTCTTCCTCGGTGCGGTGGAGGGCGGCCAGCTCCGCGCACCGCTCTTCGACGAGCCCCCGAACCTTATAGACTACGGGGAGCGCCTTCAGGAACGCCGCCTCGCCGATCGGCGGTGACGTGTAGAGCCTCGACCGGTCGGCCACGATCACCCGCCGACCCGGCTGCTTCTCCACCAGCCCGAGACCATCGAGGACCCGAAGCGCCTCCCGGACCGAGCCGCGGCTGATCCCCAGTGACTTGGAGAGCTTCAGCTCGACCGGCAGCGCATCGCCGGGCTTGAGATTGCCGGCGCCGATGAGCCGGCGAATCTCGTCGGCGGCCTTCGAGATGACGCTCTCACGGTTGATCGGAACTGGAACGTAGGATTGTTCGACATTCGGATCGATGGACATGGCCGTACTATTTGCGACAGCCGAGCCCGGATGTCAAGTGGGTCAGCGATCACATCGGGACGGCGAGCGACCGGCTCCGATCAGCGGCCGATGGTGGCCCGGATGCTCCCCAGGTGCTCGTCGATGTGGTTGATGAGGATCCCGCTGACGATCTGCTCGACGCTCATCGACGGCATCCCCGCGAGCACGGTGCCGGTCTTTCCCATCTCGATGTCGCTGAGACCGCGCACGACGGCGGTCGCCGCCGCAGCGTTCTTCTTGTGGAGGGCCACGGTCTCAGCCTTCGTGCAGTTGGCGTGATCCTTGGCGTGTTGGGCGTTCATCGCGTTGAGCATGTCCATCGTGAAGTTCGGCACCGACTGGCCGGTCGAGACGGTCTTGATGATCCGCGTGATGCCCTCGTGACTCATGGCCACGTGGTGCGCCACGACCCCGACCGTCCACTTTTCCGCGGACGTCGTCTTCTTCCAGTCCGCGTCGCTCAACTTCTCGACGACTGCGGTCGCCTCCTGAACCTTCCCCTCGAACTGCTTGGCCAGCGCCTCGCCCTTCGCTCCCATGGGGAACCTCCTTCCCGCTGATGCCTTGGATGCGCGCCGATCGGGCGGGGATTCTTCGACAGGAGATCCTCCGGGGTCCGTGACAACTCGCGCCGGAGGGCGCCGCCCAGAAATCAGCCACACGTACCCCAAGTCGCGACCATACCGCGCATTACGAATCAACACGCTCCGTGGCACCCGGCGTGCACAGACGTTCGCAATCTCGGCGGCGGGAAATGGAGCAACGGTTTCGGCGCCTTCGTGGCAGGAGGACAGACCTCAATGCAAGCGATGCCCAAATCAGAGTCCCATGTTCGCGTGCTCATCGCCGAGGACGAGGGCGATGTCCGCGATCTCTTGTGCGACACCCTCCGCGAACATGGGTACGCGGTCACCGCGGTCGAGGACGGAGCGCAGGCCATCCGGGCGTTTCGCGACCAGGACTTCGACATCGTGCTCACCGATCTCGCCATGCCGGGCTATAGCGGCCTTCAAGTCGCCAAGGCGTGTCGCCGCCAGCGTCCATCGGTCAAGGTCGTCATGTTCACGGCCTGGGATCTCCTGCTCGATGACGACCAGTGCATCCATCACGGCGTCGACCGTCTGATCCCGAAGCCGTTGCGGATGAGCGCCGTGATCGACGCGCTCGATGAGGTGGGGAGCCAGGCGCGCTTTCAGCGCACACCGCGGACGCCGCTCTAGAGAGACTCGGCGGCCAGGCCTCTCTTGACGATGACGATTCCGGAGGGCATCATCACGCCCTCTGGTCGGGCGTCATTGCCAAAGGGAGCCGTCATGTTCCTCATCCTGCTGATTGTCGCGGCCGTGGGCGGATGGTGGCTCGCAGGTCTGCTCGGCGGGGGAGTCGGGGTGGGGCTCGCCCTCCTTGCCTACTCCGTGGCCACACAACTCTGGGCCTTGCTGCAGGAGTCCAAGGTGTTTCAGTTCATCGTCGCGGGCGCGCTCGTGATCCTGAGCGTCGTCACGTTCGCGGTCCGATGATGGCCACCCAGATCGTCGACGACGTCCGCGCGATCCGGGAGCGCTGGCACACCAAGCAGCATCCGTTCTTCCAGGCGCTCGCCGAGGGCAAGCTGCCGCTCCGCGCGATGGGCGTGTACAAGGCCATGCATTACCAGTTCCTGCAGAAGGCGCTCGCGAGCTTCGGGATCTTCTACGCGCGGACGTACCAGCACGCCGACGTGCGGAAGGCCGTCGTGGAGAACCTCTCGGAAGAGGAAGGTCTGAAGGCGATCCCGCGCGAGGGCCACCAGCCCCACGATCACGGCGAGCTCATCTTTCGCTTCTGCAAGGCGGCCGGGCTCTCCGCGGACGACGTGCGTGCGACGAAGATGACTCCGGCGTGGTGGGCGCGGGCGCTGCACTACTACCACACCACGGCGCACGAGCCCATCGGCGTGGTCCTCGCGATGCAATCCACGCAGGAAGGCCAGCAGCCCGCGCTCAACAAGGACGTGGTGCTGCCGGCGCTCGCCAGGCACTACAACTTCCCGCCCGGCTCGCCGGCGATCGAGTTCTTCACCGAGCACGCCGAAGCCGACATCGAGCACAGCAATCGTCAGGCGGATCTGTGCCTGAAGTACCTCGACACCGACGCTCTCAAGGCCCGAGCGCTCGAGGTGGCGGAGCAGGCGTGCATGCTGCGCTGGGCGACACCGACGCTCTCAAGGCCCGAGCGCTCGAGGTGGCGGAGCAGGCGTGCATGCTGCGCTGGGCGTCGATCACCGACCTGTATCGCCGCGAATACGTCGGCGAGACGGAGATCCTGCCGGCCGGCGTGCGCTGAGTCCACGTTCGGTCGAGTCGAGTTATCTGACACTGCTTCGAGGGATCGAAGCACGGTCCCGCCCTCCGCCCCTCCTCGTCGAGATCGCGCAGGCCCGCTCGGCTCGCCTCCTCCTGAACCGCGGTGATCGGCTCGACGACGCGCCTATTGAACGAACGGTACGGTCGGGAGCGTTGACAGCGATTCGAAAACGCCGCAGAGCCGCGACCGGAAGGGCAGCAAATGCCATCGTGACCGCGCGTGGTTGGATCTTTGCACCATCCACCATGCGGGAGGATCTCATGCGGCGATCGATCGTCGTCCTGGCTCTCGTGCTCGCGTCCGCTTCCTCCGCTCACGCGGTTCCCGGCGACGCTCGCCTGGTCCAGGGCGTACTGGAGTGGCCGCCCAAGCTGACCGTCGAGCCGTTCGTCATCGTTCGCTCCGAGGACGGGCACTGGTACTACGTCGACGTCAGCGGAGCGAAGCGTCTGGAATCGTCCGCGATCACCGCGGGCGCGCGTGTCACCGTGCTCGGCACCGAGGCGGCGCGATCTCACGAGATCACGGCGCTCGCTCTCAGCTCCGGAGATGCCGCCGCTCTCGTGCTGGCGCTCATGTCTCACGTGAGCCCCACGCCGGCGACGCCGGCCCCTTCGCCTTCACCGACTTCACCGATCGAGTCGTCCAGGCCGCCCACCCCTGCAGTCGTAGCGCCGATGGCGAAGAGCGTGGCCAAAGCACCGGCGACCTCCAGCCCGCAACCTCACAAGGAAAAGGTCACCGCGCCCAAGACGACGACTCCGTCGGAACCGTCACCACCGTCCGTCACGGCGCCGGCCAGGCCAGCGAGCACATCCCGTTGGTCCGAAGTTCGTGGCGCGGTGCATTCGGTCGCCGGCCAGGAGGTCGTGGTGCGTGCCGATGACGGCCAGCTCGTGGCCGTCGACCTCTCCGGCCTCCGTGGCGCCGCGGTGTCGCTCACGCCCGGCGCGCCGATCGTCGTGTACGGCATGCTCAGCGACGAGAAGTTCCAGGCCATCGGGCTGATCCAGCAAGAGACCCGATCACCCGGCAAGCCCGTCGCTGCGCCTCCCCGCCGATAACCGAGGCATCTTCCGCTACGACGCCGCTCGAGCGATAGACCGCCGCTGGCGCGGTGCTGTCGAGAAAGCTTCCGTGTCGCAGTTTTCAGGATCCGCCCCGCCGTCAACCCTGCGAGTTCACTGCCGTGGCGCGAGAAATGCTGAGGACTCCCGCCATCGTGGCGGAGGTTCGAGTCTGTCTCGGGCCTCGCTTCCTCCTGCCAATTTCCAACCGTGCTCGGGTTGCTGTGAATCCTTCACAGGTAGCGGCACGGAGGTCGTTCAATGGAAACTGGCCACACACGTTCCCGCTGTAGAAGCCATCCCCTCGCACGCGCCGGTCTGGTGCTTTCAGTGCTGGCGCTCGGGCTCCTCTTCATGGATGCCCGCGTCGCACGTGCCGATGGTGACCTCGCCCCGCTGTCGTCCGTCGGTGTCCCACCGCGGACCGGCGGCACCATCATCAACAATGCGGCCGCGATCAAACTCGGCAAGGCGCTGTTCTGGGACGAACAGACCGGCGGTGATGGCCGCATCGCATGCGCCACCTGTCACTTCCACAACGGCGCCGATAACCGGACCCTCAACACCCTCCATCCCGGCCCCGATGGCATCTTCGCCAGCGGCGGCGTGACCGCGGCCGGGCAAAATTTCTTCCCCGCGAACATCGTCAACGATGACCGGGTCGGCTCGCAGGGCATCGTCGGGTCCATCTTCCAATTCATCGATCCCAACCCGTACAATGCCGCCGACCTCTGCACTCCTGATCAGACGGCGCCCTTTTTCCATAACCGTCGCGTGACCGGCCGCAACACCCCTCCGATGATCGACGCCGTCTTCAATCGCCAGAACTTCTGGGACGGCCGGGCCAACGACAAGTTCAACGGTAACGATCCGTTCGGAAACACCGAGAACCAGCTGGGCCAGATCGGTCCCACGGTAACGAACAGCAGCCTCGCCTCGCAGGCCGTCGGTCCGCCGAACAACGAAGTCGAGATGTCGTGCAAGGGCCGGCCATTCAATGGCCCCAACAGCCTGGCCGCCAAGCTGCTCGCGCGCCAGCCGCTGCGGCTGCAGAAGGTTCATCCTCAGGACAGCGTGCTGGGTGGGCTGTCGAACTGGCCGAACCCAGGACTGAACCGGAGCTACTCCCAGCTCATCGCCGACGCCTTCGGTCCTTTCGTGGCGGCGAACGCTCAGAACACGTTCTCGCGAATCTGGGGTGAGGCCGTCCAGGCCTACATGTCGACCCTCATCTCCGACCAGACGCCGCTCGATCGCTACCTGGCCGGCGACAAGAAGGCCCTGACCTCCAACCAGGAGAAGGGTCTCAACCGCTTCACCGGCAAGGGGCAATGCAGCAAGTGTCACCCCGGACCCGAGCTGACCGACGCGTCGATCAGCTTCTTCAACAAGAACGGCGCCATCAACGAGGACGGCGGCGATCAGGGCTTCCACAACATCGGGGTCCGTCCGGCCGCGGAAGACGCGGGCCGGGCTGGCCTGGGCCCCAACGGCGCGTCGTTCTCGGAGAGCGGCTCGCCTGTAGACAACGGCGCCTTCAAGACGCCCGGCCTCCGCAACGTCGGGTTGCGGGCGCCACATATGCACAACGGCGGTAAGAAGGACCTGGCCGCGGTCGTCGACTTCTACAGCCGCGGCGGCGACTTCCCCAACCCGTCCAAGCGCATGAAGGAGCTCAACCTCAAAGCCGACGACCAGGCGGCCCTGGTGGACTTCCTCCAGAACGCGCTGACCGATTGTCGGGTGGCAAGGGAAGAAGCTCCCTTCGACCATCCATCGCTCAGCCCGCCGAACGGGGCATTCGTCCCCGCGACCGGCGGCGGTCACACCTGCCACTAGCAGGGACGAGGTTTCGCGAGCAGTAAGGAGGGGGCTGGGTCGCAGATCTAAAATCTGCGGCCCAGCCCATCCGGGCCGGCGCGCTCAGCCTCGGCACTCGAAATTTGCTCTCCGCGCGCGCCGCACGCTAGCCTGGTGGTATGCCTGAGCCACTCGTCATCGTGATGGCGGTGTTCGCCGTGCTCGGAGTCGTCCTGCTCGTGGCCGCGCTGGTGACCTTACGGAAGCAGCGCTGGCTCGGCACCGGGATGTCGCTGATGCTGGCCATCTTCTTCCTGGCCCTGGCAGCGCTGGCCGCCACCCTTGGCATCGCGATGCAAGGGTACCGGGCGCTGACGCGCGAGGTCGTCGCGGCGACCGTCGTGACCCGGCCGACCGGTCCGGAGCGATTCCTGGCCACGTTCACCTTCCCGGAGGGCCGCCGCGAGCAGTACGAGATCACCGGGAACGCGCTCTACGTGGACGCCCACATCGTGAAGTGGCACCCGCGCGCCAACATCCTGGGGCTTCACACGGCGTATCAGCTCGATCGTGTGTCGGGGCGCTACGACCGGCTCGAGGACGAGCAGACGAAGCCGCGGCGCATCTTCTCCCTCTCGCGTCCGACGCCCGTCGACATGTTCCAGGTCGCCCGGAGTCTCACCTTCCTGCGACGGTTCGCGCGCCTAGTCGATGCCGAGTATGGTTCGGCCACGTTCATCGCGACGCGAGAGCCGACGCAGCTCGAGCTCCGCGTCTCGACGTCAGGTCTGCTCTTCCGGCCCGCCGGACAGACGCTTCAGGGCGCGTCCGCCTCACCGATCCCGCAGCGCTAGCGCCGGTCGTCACACCTTTCGAGGCGTCGGAGGGTCAGAACCCTCCAACGACGACGAACGGCGTCGCTTTGCCGTTACTTCCCGTCCCACAGGACCATGCGGCGGAACGCCTCGGCGTGCTCGACGCCGGCGTGCTTGCCATCGCGCACAGCCCAGCCTCGTAGCAGACCGTCGACCCATTCGCCCTTGCCCACCTGGGAGACGTGCGCTTTGAGCGACGCGCACTTCGTCGCCAGCGTGTCGCCGATGTCGATCCACGAGTCCGGCGGGAGCGCGCCGCTGATCCAGACTTCCTTCACCTTGTGAGGCTCGAGGCCCTCGGCCAGCAGCTCGGGAAAGATCGCGCGTGTCTCGGATGACGGAAATACCGCGTCGAGCGCCGCACTGGCCACGGCTCGATGGTCGGGGTGGTTCAGGTACTCGTTGCCGTAGTAGCGGACCGTCGGATCGCTGCACACGACCACATCCGGCCGACAGCGACGGATGACGCGCGTGAGGTCGCGGCGGAGGGCGATCGTCGGCTCGACGATGCCGTCCTGGTAGCCGAGAAAGGTCACCTCCGTCACGCCGAGGATGCGAGCCGCCTCGCGTGACTCGCGCTCGCGGATCGGAAGCAGGCCCTCGCTCGACGGCGTGTGCTCGTTGGTGCCGGCGCCACCGGTCGTCACCAGGCAGAAGGTCACGTCGCGGCCCTCACTCGTCCACCGGGCGACGCTGCCGGACACCGTGAATTCGAGGTCGTCCGGGTGAGCGGCGATGCAGAGGATCCGGCGCAGCGCCGCGCCCAGCGTGGATGGCGCGCGTCGTTCACGAGTCACGCGCGTAGCATCGCACGCTGCGCAAGTTGACACCCTTCATCGCCTGGACATAGGATCAGCGCCTCGACGGCGCCGTCCATCCCGGTGAAGGAGGCTCTATGCCCCGCATGATCCGCTCGCTCGCGACGCTCCTGATCCTCCTCGTGACCGCGACGACGGCGTGGGGCGCCGGCGAGCGCGAGGTCACCATCGCCCAGGGCATCGACGCCGAGTTCCTCGACGTGCAGATGACCAATAACGTGGCGACGATCATCATCAACGGCTCGATCTACGACACGCTCCTGACCCGCGACAAGCAGCTCCAGATCGTTCCGCACCTGGCCACGTCCTACAAGCTCGTGAGCGACAAGGTGTGGGAGGTGAAGCTCCGGCAGGGCGTGAAGTTCCACAATGGCGAGGCCTTCGACGCCACCGCCGTGAAGTTCTCCGCCGAGCGCATCCAGCGCCCGGATTTCAAGTCACCGCAGAAGGGCTGGTTCAGCACCATCGAGCAGGTGGAGATCGTCGATCCCTTCACGGTGCGCTTCCACACCAAAGTGCCGGATCCCGCCATGCCCGCCCGCATGACGCTCATGTTCCAGATGCCGCCGAAGTACATCGGCCAGGTGGGCGACGCCCAGGCCAACCTGAAGCCCGTGGGCACCGGCGCGTTCAAGTTCGTGGAGTGGCAGAAGAACGAGCGCATCGTCGTCGAGGCCAACGACGCCCACTGGACCGGCAAGCCGGCGGTGCGCCGGGCGACGTGGCGGCCGATTCCCGAGCTCGGCTCGCGGATCGCCGCGCTGCAGACCGGCCAGGCCGACCTGATCGTCAACGTGCCGCCGGATCAGATCGCGGCGCTCTCGCCGAACAAGAACATCCGGATCGAGAAGACGCCGAGCTGCCGGATCGTCTCGTTCGCCATCGCGCAGATCAAGGGCGGAGCGCTCGGTGACAAGCGGGTGCGCCAGGCGCTCAACCATGCGGTGGACATGCAGGCCATCCTCGACGCGGTGCTGCTCGGCAACGGCAAGCGTCTGAACTCCTGGATGCCGCCCAACGTGTGGGGATACGACCCGAGCATTCCTGTCTACGAGTACAACCCGAAGAAGGCGAAGGAGTTGTTGGCCGCCGCCGGGCAGTCGAACATCACGCTGACCCTCCAGGCGCCGAACGGGCGCTGGGCCATGGACAAGGACATCGCGCAAGCCGTCGCCGGCCAGCTCACCGAGAACGGCATCAAGACGAACGTGAAGGTCATCGGCGAGTGGGGCGCGTACGTCCGCACGATCCTCGACCACAAGACCGAGGACATGTTCATGTCGGGCTGGTGCCTGCCGAGCCTCGAGCCCGATCACTGGGTGACGCCGAACCTCTTCACCGGCGAGCCGGTCTCGCAGTACTCGAATCCCGACGTCGACAAGCTGATCCTGGCCGCCCGCGCCGAGATGAACGTGGACAAGCGCAAGCAGCTCTACAGCCAGCTCCTCCGGCTGATCCGCGACGATGCGCCGTACATCTTCGGCTACCAGCAGATGGACATCTACGGCGTCAATGCCCGGCTCAAGTGGACGCCCCGCGGCGACGAGTCGATACGGCTGACCGAAATCAGCTTCTGATGGAGTGGGGGGCCCCGAAATGGCCCCCCAGGCTCGCCTGACCCTATTCAGCTTCGTGGCCCGGCGTCTTCTGCAGAGCCTGGGCGTCCTGCTCGGCGTCTCGGTGATCGTCTTCGCGCTCCTCCACCTCACCGGCGATCCGACGCGACTGCTCCTGCCGCTCGAGGCCCGCGAGGAGGACGTGCGGCAGCTTCGCGCGCTGCTCGGCCTCGACGATCCGCTGTGGATGCAGTACGTGCGCTTCCTGAGCCGCGCGGTTCGCGGTGACTTCGGGCTCTCCTTCAAGCACCAGGTCCCGGCGCTGACGCTGATCGCGCAGACACTCCCCGCGACGCTGGAGCTGACCGCCGCCGGCCTCGGCCTTGCGCTCGTCGTTGCGGTTCCGGCCGGCATCCTGGCCGCGCTGAAGCGTAACTCCGTCCTCGACGCGGTGTGCTCCGTCGGCGTCCTACTGGGCCAGGCCATGCCCGTCTACTGGCTCGGGCTGCTACTCATCATGGTCTTCGCGGTGGGGCTCGGCTGGTTCCCGGCGGCCGGGCGCGACGGCCTCGCCTCGCTCGTGCTGCCGGCCACCGCGCTCGGCGCCTTCTCGATGGCCCGCATCGCGCGCATGGCGCGCTCGGGCATGCTCGAGGTACTCGCGCAGGACTACGTGCGGACCGCGCGAGCCGCTGGCATCCGCGCCTTCCTCGTGACCTACAAGTACGCGCTCAAGAACGCGGCAATCCCGCTCGTCACCATCGTCGGCCTCGAGTTCGGCATCCTCCTCGGCGGCGCGGTGATCACCGAGACGATCTTCGCCTGGCCCGGCGTCGGCCGGCTCGCCGTGGACGCGATCTTCAGCCGCGACTACCCGCTGGTGCAGGCGATCGTGGCCGTGCTCGCCACGCTGTTCGTCGTCATCAACCTCGTCGTGGACCTCGTCTACACGTACCTCGACCCGAGGATCGTCTACGTGCGGAGCGCGCCGTGAGCGTGATCGCCGACGCGGCGGCGCCCGTCGCCATCCGGCCGCGACGGCGCGTGAGCTTCCGCGCCGTGTTCGGCCTGAGCGTGCTGCTCGTCATGGGCGCCTCCGCGGTGCTCGCTCCGCAGCTCGCGCCGTGGGATCCGGCCAAGCAGATGCTGATGAAGCGCCTGCGCCCGCCGATGTGGCAGGAGCGTGGCCTGCGCGAGCACCCGCTCGGCACCGATCACCTCGGCCGCGACATCCTGAGCCGTCTCCTCTACGGCGGCCGCATCTCGCTCGGCGTCGGCCTCACAGCGGTGACGCTCTCGGCGCTGCTCGGCGTGACGCTCGGCCTCCTCGCCGGCTTCTTCGGCGGCCGCGCCGACGCCCTCATCATGCGCATCGTGGACGTCTTCCTCGCCATTCCCTACATCCTGCTCGTCATGGGCGTCGTCTTCGCGCTCGGCCCCAGCCTGCTCACCGTGATCCTGGTGATGGGCGCCACCCGCTGGGTGCACTTCGCGCGGGTGGTGCGTGCCGACGTGCTCTCGATCCGCGAGCGCGAGTTCGTGGCGGGCGCGCGCGCCCGTGGCAACCGCGCGCTGCGGCTCCTGCTGCGCCACGTGCTCCCGAACGCGCTCACCCCGATCATCGTGATGACCACCCTCGAGCTGGCCTTCATGATCATCTACGAATCAGCGCTGTCGTTCCTCGGGCTCGGCGTCCAGCCGCCGACGCCCACGTGGGGCTGGATGCTCTCCGATGGCCGCAACTACCTGGCGACGGCGTGGTGGCTGGCGACGCTTCCGGGACTCACCATCATGCTGACCGTGCTGGCTGTGAACCTCCTCGGTGACTGGCTGCGCGACACGCTGGATCCACGGCTGAAGGTCTAGGACCGTGGCGCCGTTACTGTCGGTCGAAAGCCTCCGGACGCAGTTCGCGACGAGCGCCGGCGTGGTGCGGGCGGTCGATGGCCTCAGCTTCGCCATCGACCGCGGCGAGGTGCTGGGCCTCGTCGGCGAATCCGGCTGCGGCAAGAGCGTCACGTCGCTCTCGATCATGCGGCTCGTGCCGCCTCCCGGCGCGATCGTCGGCGGCAGCATTCGCCTCGACGGCGACGACCTCCTCGACAAGGACGCCGAAGCCATGCGCCGCGTGCGGGGGGCGCGCATCGGCATGGTGTTCCAGGAGCCGATGACGTCGCTCAATCCGGTGTTCACCATCGGCGACCAGATCGCCGCCGCGGTGCTCGCCCATGCGGGCGGTAGCCGCCGCGCGGCGTGGGAGTGCGCCGTCGAGATGCTCGACCACGTCCAGGTGCCCTCGCCGCGCGAGCGCGCCCGCGACTATCCGCACCAGCTCTCCGGCGGCCTGCGCCAGCGCGCCATGATTGCTCTCGCGCTCGCACCCGGGCCGCAACTGCTGATCGCCGACGAGCCGACGACCGCGCTCGACGTGACCATCCAGGCGCAGATCCTCGATCTCCTGCGCCGGCTGCAGGCCGAGCGCGGTATGGCCGTGCTGCTCATCACGCACGATCTCGGTGTGGTCGCCGAGCTCTGCCACCGCGTGGCCATCATCTACGCCGGGCGCATCGTCGAGATGGCGCCCGTCGCCAGCATCTTCAGCGAGCCGCTGCACCCCTACACGCGCGGCTTGCTGCGCTGCCTGCCGCACCCGAGCCGGTTCGGCCAACCGCTCTCGTCGATCGACGGAGCGCCCCCGGATCTGCGACAGGCCAACGGCGGATGCCGGTTCGCTCCGCGCTGCCCGCTCGTGCAGGAGCGGTGTCGCCACGACGAGCCTGCGCTCGCCGAGAGAAAACCCGGGCACGTCGTCGCCTGCCCCGTGGTCACGGTGTGATGGCGACGCCGCTGCTCGAGGTCCGCGGGCTCGAGAAGCGCTTCGCCGTCGGCGGCGCGTGGATGAGCGGCCGGCGGCGCGTCATCCACGCCGTGGACGGTGTCAGCTTCACGATCGAGCGCGGCGAGGTGCTCGGCCTCGTCGGCGAGTCCGGCTGTGGCAAATCGACCACGGGCCGACTGATCCTGAGGCTCATCGAGCCATCGGCCGGCAGCATCCGCTTCGAGGGCCACGACCTCGTCGCGCTGTCGCCGCCGAGACTCTGGGCGACGCGCCAGCGGATGCAGATCGTCTTCCAGGATCCGTTCGCCTCGTTGAATCCGCGCATGCGCGTGGGAAGCATCATCGCCGAGCCGCTGGCCATCTACGGTCGTGCCGACACGGCCGACCGTCAGCGTCAGGTGGGCGACCTCCTGGAAGTCGTGGGGCTCGATCCCGCGTTCGCCGACCGTTACCCGCACGAGCTCTCGGGCGGTCAGCGCCAGCGGATCGGCATCGCCGCCGCGCTCGCGCTCCGGCCGAGCCTGATCGTGGCCGACGAGCCCGTCTCCGCGCTCGACGTCTCCGTCCAGGCGCAGGTGCTGAATCTCCTGATGGCGTTGCGGCGCACGTTCGGCCTGACCTATCTCTTCATCTCGCACGATCTCCACGTCGTCCTGCACATGTCCGACCGCGTGGCCGTGATGTACCTCGGCGAGATCGTGGAGATCGGGCCGCGCGACGCCCTGCACCGCGCGCCCCAGCATCCCTATACCCAGGTGCTGCTGTCGGCGGTGCCGGTCGCCGACCCGACGCTGCGACGCGAGCGGATCGTGCCGAAGGGCGAGGTCGCGAGCCCGCTCGCGATGCCGGCCGGGTGCCGGTTCCACCCGCGCTGCCCGTTCGCGTTCGACCGATGTCGGGTCGAGCGTCCGGTGCTGCGCTCGGTCAACGCCGGCCACGAGGCGGCGTGTCACCTGCACGACGGGCGCTGACGTCGGACCGGCGCGTGTCGGTCTCGCCCTACGCCACTCCGCGCTCGACGCGTCGCCCCGCCTGATAGACGTCGAGCACGTCCCACAGCGCGGTGATGTCGCGCGTCGGATCGCCGCGCACCACGAGGGCGTCGGCCGGACGCCCCCGCGCGAGACGTCCGGCGAGCGTGCCGACGCCGATGGACTCGGCGGCGCCCGCGGTGCCCGCGACGACCGCGTCGGCATAGGACAGTCCCGCCTGGGCGAGCATGTGGATCTCGTGGACGAACTCGCCGGGCGCGTACCAGCCCCACGGCGAGTCCGAGCCGGCGGTCATCCGCACACCGGCCTCGCTCATCCGGCGCACGGCGTCCACGCGGACGTCCAGCGCGCGCCTGGCCGCGTCGAGCTGCGCGGTGAGCTCAGGCGTCAGCCGTCCCTCACGCTCGCGCACCTCGCGCTGCCGCTCGATCCCGGCTTTCATCACGTAGAGCGTCGGGTTGACCCACGCTCGGGCGGCGGCGAGCCGCGCGACGAGATCCGGGCGAAAGCGATACGTGCCGTCGGGCTCGTTGAAGATGCAGTGGATGATCATGTCCACGTCGGCGTCGAGGCAGTTCTGGACGGACTGCGCCGAGGTGCAGTGGGCGGCCGTGAGCTTGCCGTGCCGACGCGCCTCGTCGGTC
>WNGI01000241.1_pt1 | contig 71312 bp, 75 predicted proteins | sample 5400621 | NCBI WGS metagenome assembly WNGI01 (sample SAMN13153374, study PRJNA577476) | soil metagenome | isolation source: 20 cm soil or saprolite under Garry oak tree replicate 1 | place: USA:California | collected 2016-06-15 | reverse complement strand
CACGGAGTGGCGCTGGTGACGTGCCATCGCGCCGAGCTCTACGGAGTCGGCTCCATGCCTCATCTCGGGCCGGCGTTCGCGCTGGCCGGGGAGAGCGCGGTCGCGCATCTGCTGCGGGTGGCGTGCGGTCTGGAGAGCGTCATCGTCGGCGAGGACGAGGTGCTGCACCAGGTTCGCGGGGCGCTGACCCAGGCTCGCCTGACAGAAAGCCTGGAGCCGCGCCTGCAGCGCCTGTTCGAGCTCGCGATCGCGGCCGGTCGCAAAGCTCGTTCGCGGCGAACCGCCTCGAGCGCCAACCTCGCTCAGAGCGCTGTTGCGTGGCTGCAACTCCGAGCGTCCCTTGCCGGTCGGACTGTGGTGGTCGCCGGCGCGGGCCGCATGGGCGCCGCCCTCGCTCATTCGCTGGACGGGGTCGGGGCGGACCTGATCATCGCGAGCCGTGACCCGGCCCGCGCCGTTCGGCTGGCGCGGGTGTACGCAGGTCGTGGCGTCGGTCTGGACGAGGGTGCTGACCTGTCCGGCGGCGCAGCCGGTGTTGCCGTCGCCCTCGGCGGGCCGTGGATCGAGCTGGCGAAAGCGAAGAGCAAAGATCTGCCGCCGATCGCCGACATCTCCGCGCCGCAAGCAATACCTGACGCCGTCCGGCGCCGCCTCGACGGAAGCTTCCTCGGCATCGACGACCTCTACAGCCAGAGCCGGCCCCTGCCGGGCGCATATATAGAGGACGCGAGGCGTCTGGTCGCGCTCAAGACGGCGGAGTACATGGCCTACCTCGGGCAGCCACGGTGAGGATCCGGCTCGGCACGCGGGGCTCCATGCTCGCTCTGACCCAGAGCGATTGGGTCGCCGGCCGTCTTCGCCTCGCCGGCCATGACGTCGAGGTGGTGAGGATGGTGACCGAGGGCGATGTGCGGCCGGCGGACACTGTCCCTGGCGAAGGCATCTTCGTCGCGGCGATCGCAACCGCGCTGAAACATGGCGAGATCGACGTGGCGGTCCACAGCGCCAAGGATGTCCCTCTGGAAGAAGAGTCAGAGCTCGTGATCGCCGCGTACCCGGCGAGGGCGGATCCACGCGACGCGCTGGTGACGAAGTCGCAGGCCGCGTCGCTCGCGAGCCTGCCGGCGAACGCGACTGTGGGCACCGACAGCCCGCGGCGCGCGGGATTCGTCCGCGCCGCGCGTCCGGACCTGCGCATCGTGCCGCTCCACGGGAATGTCGATACGCGGCTGCGCCGCCTCGACGGGGGCGATGTCGAGGCACTGGTCATCGCTGCCGCCGGGCTCGACCGCCTGGGCCGCGGCGCGCGCATCGATCAACGAATCGATCCGAAGCTGGTCACGCCCGCTCCAGCGCAGGGCGCGCTCGCCGTTCAGGCCCGGCGCTCGGACGTGGCCCTGCTGGAGTTGCTTGGGAGCCTGGATCAGCCTGACATCCGTCTCGCGGTCGAGGCCGAGAGAGGCGTTCTCTCCGCAACCGGCGGGACCTGTCGCGCCCCGGTGGGCGCCCTCGCTTTTATCGATGGCGACCGCTTCACAATGATCGTCGGGGGCGTGAACAGCGATGGCTCCGACCTCCGCATCGAGTCGATCGAAGGCGACCGGTCTGAGGCGATCGCCGAAGCGAACGCTGCCGGCCGCAGACTGGCCGGCGCGGTGGCGCTCAGATGACCGCCGTCCTGGTGACGAGGCCTCTGGGTGACAGGGATCCACTGCTGGCCGAGCTCAGCGCCCGTGGTTATCGCGTGAGCGCAGTGCCGACCGTTCTGACGCGAGCGGTTCCCGTCGATTGGCCGGACTTCGCTCGCTATGACTGGGTCGTCGTGACCAGCGCCGCGGGCGCCGCGACTCTGCCCCAGGCAATCGCGGGCCCGCGTTGGGCGGCGGTCGGCGAAGCGACCGCCACGGCCCTTAGAGAGAGGGGCGTGAAAGTGGATGTCGTTCCGACAGAGGCCAACGGTGCCGCGCTCGCGGAGGCGATCCCCGATCCGGCGAGTGCGCGCGTTCTGCTCGTGCGCGCATCGCTCGCAAATCCCGATCTCCCGGCCATGCTGCGCGGGCGTGGGGCCCATGTCGACGAGATCACCGCGTACGAGACGGTCGAAGGTCCGGCGGAATCGGCGGAACAGCTTCGCCAGGCCCTGCGGCAACCCGACATCGCGGCGGTCGTCTTCGCCTCCGGGTCCGCCGTGCGCGGTTTCATGAAGCTCGGCGGCGCGACCAATCTGCCCGCGATCACAATTGGACCGCGCACCTCCGCCGTCGCGCGAGACTCGGGTTTCAAAGTCGTCGCCGAGGCCGCGGGGACGAGCGCCAGGCATCTGGCGGCCGCCGTCACGCAGGCGATCCCAACGGTCGCGGCTCCGGGTGCGCAAAGGCCGCGGCGCCTGAGAACCAATCCCGCCATGCGCGCGCTGGTCCGCGAGACAAGGCTCGATCCGTCGCAGCTGATCGCTCCTCTATTTGTCATCGGTGGACGCGGGCAGCTCTACGACATACCTTCGCTCAAGGGCCATCACCGGATGACGCCCGATCTCGCCCTGCGCGAAGCCCATCGTTTCGCGGAGCTGGGTGTTGGCGGCGTGCTGCTCTTTGGCATCCCGGAGGCAAAGGATCCCAACGGCTCGGGCGCCGAGGACCCTCGCGGCCCGGTGCCGGAGACGCTGCGCCTGATGCGCGGCGAGGGCCTGCCCCTGGTGCTCGCCGCCGACGTCTGCCTGTGCGAGTACACGTCGCACGGTCATTGCGGAATCCTCGATGGAGAGGAGATCGACAACGACGCGACCTTGCCGCGCCTCGCGGCGGCAGCGGTCGCGTATGGCGAAGCCGGCGCGGACATCGCGGGTCCGAGCGCGATGATGGATGGACAGGTCGCCGCAATTCGCTCCGGACTCGACGCCGCGGGACTCGATGTCGTCGGGATCATGGCGTACGCGTCGAAGCATGCTTCCAGCTTCTACGGGCCCTTCCGCGAAGCGGCCGGCTCGACCCCGAGCTTCGGGGACCGCAAGTCGTATCAGATGGATCCGGCCAACGCGCATGAGGCGCTGCGCGAGATGCAGCTCGACGCCGACGAGGGCGCCGATATCCTCATGGTCAAACCTGCGATCACGTCGCTCGATCTGCTGGCGCGCGCCCGACAGCGTTTCGACCTACCGCTGGCCGCGTATCAGGTCAGCGGTGAGGCCGCGATGATCGAGGCTGCCGCCGAGCGCGGTTGGATCGACCGGCGGGGCGCCGTCCTCGAGTCGCTCACGGCGATCGCCCGTGCGGGGGCCGGCACGATCATCACCTACTTCGCCGCGGACGCAGCGGCGTGGCTGCGGGCTCGATGAGCGAAAGCCTCTTCGTGCACGCTCTTGGCCTGGGACTGGATCCCGCCTGGCGCCGCCAGACCCGCGACGATCGATGCCGCAGCGCCGAGGACTTCTGCGCCGCCCTTGCAGCTGAGTCGGAGGTCACAACGTTCACCTACTCGATGATCGGCCTGAAGGCCGGCGTCGATCTCCTGCTCTGGAGTCTTGCACCCAGCTACGAGGCGCTCGAGGCAAAGATCGCCGCGGGGCTGCGGACTGGTATGGGCGCATGGATGACCCCGCGTCACAGCCTCCTTGGCGTGATCCGGCCGTCGCATTACGTCAAGCGTCCAACTCAGCAGGAGCAATCGCTCTTCAGCGGCGAGCGCTCGAAGTACCTGGTCGTCTACCCCTTCACCAAGAGCACGGACTGGTACCTGCTCAGCCAGGAGGAACGGCAGAAGGTCATGAACGAGCACATGAAGGTCGGGCATCGCTACCAGCAGGTGCGACAGCTGCTCGCCTACTCGTTCGGCGTGGACGATATGGATTTCCTCGTCGCCTACGAGACGGATGACCTCGCGGCGTTCGGCGATCTGGTGCGTGAGCTGCGCGGCACCGAGAGCCGGCGCTCGACGGTTCGGGACACGCCCATCCTGACCGGGATCCACAGGCCGATCGAGTCGATCACGCGCCTGCTCGGCGCCGAATGACGGTCGCGGCGGACCTCTTCCCGGGCGGCGTGAACAGCCCCGTTCGCGCCTATCGCGCGGTCGGGGGGGAGCCACCCGTGCTCGTACGTGGCGAGGGCGCGGTGGTCTGGGATGAGGCGGGGCGGCGATACATCGACTACGTCGGCGCGTTCGGTCCGCTGCTGCTCGGCCACGCCAATCGCGGCGTCGTCGAGGCGATCCAGAGCGCCGCCGAGGCGGGAGGCTCGTTTGGCGTCACGGGCCCTGGCGAGGTGCGGCTGGCGCAGCTCATCCGGAAGCGGATGCCGTCGATCGAGCGGATCAGGTTCGTCAACAGCGGAACGGAAGCCGCGATGAGCGCCCTTCGCGTTGCGCGCGCCGCCACCGGCCGGGACCTCATTGTCAAGTTCGACGGCGGATATCACGGTCACGCGGACTCGCTGCTGGTCGAAGCCGGCTCGGGTGTGGCCACGCTGTCGATACCCGGCAGCGCCGGCGTCGCACGCGCGGTCGCGGCGCAGACCGTTGTCGCCGCCTACAACGACCTCGATTCGGTCGAGGCCCTTCTCGAGTCACACCCGGGACACGTGGCCGCGGTCATCGTGGAGCCGATCGCGGCCAACATGGGCGTTGTCGCGCCCGCAACCGGATTTCTAAAAGGATTGCGCGAGCTGACCGAACGGGCCGGCGCGCTCCTCATCTTCGATGAGGTCATCACGGGATTTCGCGTCGCACCCGGCGGAGCCCAGGCGCTCTACGGCGTGCGTCCGGATCTGACCGTGCTCGGCAAGATCATCGGCGGCGGGCTGCCGGTCGGGGCGTATGGGGGACGCGCGGACCTGATGGATCTCGTCGCCCCGTCGGGACCCGTGTATCAGGCGGGCACGCTGTCGGGACATCCGGTCGTGATGGCGGCCGGCGAGGCTGCGCTCGCCCAGCTGACCCCGGAGGTCTACGCCAGGATCGAGGCGCAGGCGGCCCGCCTCGAAGCCGGGCTTCAGGTGAGAGGAGCATCCGTGGCGCGCGTGGGATCCCTGCTCACTCTGTTCTTTCGCGATCGGCCGCCGCGAAACTTCGCCGAGGCAAGGGGATCGGACGTCAAAGCTTTCGCGCAGTTCTTCCACTCCATGCTCGAGGCCGGCGTGCTCCTGCCACCGTCGCAGTTCGAAGCCTGGTTCGTTTCGGCGGCGCACGACGCTCCGGTCATCGACGTCACGCTCGAGGCACTCGCGTGAGCCGCTTCCTCGACGCCGCGCGCCGCAGGCAGGTGGACGCCACGCCGGTCTGGCTCATGCGCCAGGCGGGCCGTTCTCTGCCCGAGTACCGCAAGCTGCGCGAGCGGTGGACGCTGCAAGACATCGTCGCCCAACCCGAGCTCTGCGCCGAGGTCACCCTCCAGCCGGTGCGCCGCCTGGGCGTGGACGCGGCGGTGATGTTCGCTGACATCATGCTGCCGGTCGGCGGCATGGGCGTGGAGTTCGAGCTGGTTGAGAACATAGGTCCGGTCATCGCTCATCCCATCGCGAGCGCCGACGACGTGGCCCGCCTTCGCGTGCCTGAAGGTGACGAGGCCGCGCCTCGAGTGATCGACGCCGTACGGCGCGTGGTGGCCGATTCGCCAGTCCCTGTGATCTGCTTCTCGGGCGCGCCGTTCACGCTGGCCGGCTACCTGATCGAGGGCCGGCCCTCGCGCACCTTCGCCAGGGCCAAAGCCTTCATGTACACGCAGCCACAGGCCTTCGATCTCTTGCTCGACAAGCTCGCCAGGACGATGGGCCGGTATCTCCAGGCCCAGGTTGCGGCCGGTGCGCAGGTGGTCCAGATCTTCGATTCATGGGTGGGGGCGCTGACCCGAGACGATTACGAGACACGCATCGCGCGCCACACGCGAGCGATCTTCGATGCCCTCGCGCCAAGCGGCGTGCCGCGTATCCATTTCGGAACCGATACGGCGCACCTGCTCGAGCCGATCGCTCAGACGGGGCCCGATATCGTCTCGCTGGATTGGCGCGTCCCCCTCGACGACGGGTGGAATCGCGTCGGGCCCGAGCGAGGCATCCAGGGCAACCTCGACCCGGCGGTCCTGCTCGGACCGCCGGAGCTTGTCCGGGCACGGACCAATGACGTGCTGCGGAGGGCAGCCGGCCGGCCCGGCCACATCTTCAACCTGGGTCACGGGGTGCTGCCGGAGTCGACTGTCGAAAACCTCCAGCTCCTCGTCGAGACCGTGCACTCGTGGGTCCCAGCCAGTGTCGCCTGAGCCGCTGACCGGAGTTCTGTGCATGGCTTACGGGAGCCCTGCCACGGAGGCGGACGTCGCCGCGTACTACACGCACATCCGAGGCGGCAGGCCGCCGTCGCCCGAGGCGCTCGAGGAGCTGCTCCAGCGCTATCGAGCCATCAACGGGTCACCGCTCACTGAGATCACCCGCGCCCAGGCGCAAGCGCTGTCCGGCCGCACGGGACTGCCGGTTTTTGCGGGCATGAAGCACGCGCCGCCGTTCATTGCCGACGCCGCGGCTGAGGCGCGGGCCGCCGGCGTAGGGCGGCTCATCGGCCTGCCGCTGGCTCCGCACTACGCGCGCATGAGCCTCGGCGGCTACCAGAAGGCGCTTCAAGACGCCTGGGACCGAGAGCTCGTTTTCGTCCCTGGCTTTCACGACCACCCCTCCTTCATCCGCGCGGTGCAGGGCCTGCTGCGGGAGGCGCTAGCTGCGGGCCGGCCAGAGCGTCTGTTCTTCACCGCCCACAGCCTGCCGGCGTGGATCATCGCCACAGGCGATCCGTATCACGACCAGCTGATCGAGAGCTGCCGGCTCGTGACTTCCGGGATGGACCTGCCGGACTGGGAGTTCGCCTTCCAGTCGGCCAGCCACACGGGCGAGCCATGGCTCGGTCCGGACCTGCTGGAGGCGGTGGCGCGCTCCGGGGCCCGGGACGTTCTCGTTTGCCCGATCGGCTTCGTCGCCGACCACCTCGAGATCCTCTTCGACCTGGACGTCGAGGCGCAGGCGTTCGCCCGCGAGAAGGGCCTTCGCATCCGCCGGACGGCGTCCTTCAACACGCGTCCCGAGTTCATCGGGACGCTGGCTGACATAGTGGGAGACGTCCTGGTCCGGGTCGCCTGACCGGCCCGCCGCAAACTCGAGCAGGATTAGCTTCGATTCGCCGTTACCGCAAACGGACAAGTGCGCCCAATCGTCGAGTTTGCCGGCGTGACGCGGATTTATGGATCTCGTGTCGCGCTCGATGACGTTCACCTCGAGTTGCTCCCGGGGGAGCTCACCTTTCTTGTCGGCCCGAGCGGCGCCGGCAAGACCACCCTCCTGAAGCTGATCAACCGCGAGCTGCGTCCCACCAGCGGCCGGCTCTGGGTTGCCGGCCTCGCGGCCCACACCCTGAAGGCGTCGCGTGTCGCCGAATTGCGGCGCCGGGTGGGAGTGGTCTTCCAGGACTACAAGCTCCTGCCCCGGCTGACCGCACTCGAGAACGTCGCGTTCGGGCTTCAGGCCGGCGACCTTCGTGTTTCGGACGAGGAGGCACGGGATCGCTCCCAGGACGCGCTCGACGCGGTGGGCCTCGGCGATCGCGGCGATGCATTCCCGCACCAGCTTTCCGGCGGGCAGCAGCAGCGCGTTGCGGTGGCTCGAGCGGTCGTCGCCCAGCCCCCGCTGTTGATCGCGGACGAGCCCACCGGCAACCTCGACCAGGAGACGGCCTGGGAGATGATGGACCTGTTCGAGGACATCGCGGCCTGGGGCACGTCGGTCCTGGTCGCGACCCACAACGTCGCGATCGTCACGCGCCTTCAGCGCCGGGTGCTGACCCTGGTCCACGGCCGCCTCGTGCGCGACCAACCAGCGGGACGGACGGGGAGGATGGCGTGGCTGGCGTCGTCGTAAGGGGGCGCTTCCCCCGGCGGCGAATCGTTCAGGCCGTCGTCACCAATCTCGTCCGTCACCTGTTCGGAGGCGCGGCCCGGAGCTGGGCCCGAAACCTGGGCAGCACGGCCCCCGCCCTCGGGTCGATGACCCTGCTGCTCCTGATGTCTGGGCTGGTCGGCCTGACGGGTTTTGCGCTTCACAACCTGCAGCAGGTCGAGACAGGCCAGGCGTCTCTGCTTCACGTGTATTTGCGTGACGACGCGACAGACCCCGACGTCATCATGCTGTCCCAGCGTCTTCAAAACGACGCGCGCGTCGCCGGATTGACCTACGTCAACAAGGCGCAGGCTCTCGAGCGCGCGCAGCGCATCCCCGGTCTGCCGCAGCTGGCCGACGCCAGCGAGAGCAATCCATTCCCGGCCAGCCTCGACGTGCAGGTCAAGACGATCGACGATATGGCGGCGATCGACGCCCTGGTCCGTGACGACGTCGCGGTCGATCCGGTTTATCCCACCTCGTACGACAAGGGCGCTTATCAGCGCATCCAGGCGGTTCTGCTCGGTACCGCCGTCGCGGGTTTTGCGTTCCTCGGACTTCTCGGTTTCATTGCCGTGACTGTCACCGCGAACAGCATCAAGGCCGCGATTCATGCTCGGCGCGACGAGATCACGATCATGCAGCTGGTCGGCGCGCCGCGCTGGATGGTGCGCGGGCCGTTCGTGGTGGAGGGGGCGATCACCGGCGCGACGGCCGGTTTGGTCGCCGGTCTCATCACGTTTGGCCTGACGTTCGCCGCGATCACGGCCGCCGCCGGTGCTTTCATGCGGTTTGCGCCAGGCGTCACCGTCACGGTTGCCGCGCTCGCGGCCGCGATCGTCCTCCTGGTCGGTCTTGGCCTGGGCTCCGGCTCATCGCTGATCAGCCTGCGGAGGCACATGGAGACGTGAGAGGGGGGCTGATCGCTCTCGTGCTTGCGCTTCTCGTGCTCGGCGCCGACCGTCTTCCGGCAACAGCAGAGGGAAGTCCTTCCGACCCGGCGCAGCAGCAGGCGATCATCGACCAGGTCCGCGCCCAGCTCGGAAGCAATCTGGCTGACGCATTGGCCGCTCAGCAGCAGCTGCAGCAGTCCCTGCAGGACAACGCTGCCCAGCAGCGCGTGCTCGAGGGCAAGATCAGCGCGGCCGAGGCGAAGATCGCCGATCTCGACGTGCAGATCGCGGACGCAAAAAGGCGCGAGGCGATCCTTGCCCGGCGCATCGAGGCCAAGCGCGCGCAGCTCCGCCAGCTGGCTCGCGCGGTTTATTCGGCGCCGGAGTCGGCGCTGGTTGTGCTCGCCGAATCGCAGAGCCTGAGCGACCTGCTGACCCGCATCGCGGATCTGAACGTCGCGGGAGCGCGTGCCGCGGAGATCAAGGATTCCTTGAAGCGTGATCTCGCAGCATTGCAGTTGGAGCGCGAGAAGGAAGAGGCTGCGCGTGCCGAGCAGATCAAGCTGCGGGACCAGCTCGGCTCGGATCTGTCGCAGCTGAAGAGCCTTCAGGCGCAGCAGGAAACCTCGCTGGCGCAGCTGGAGGTGAAGATCGCCCAGACGCGAATAGAGCTGGCGCGCTTGAACACACAGTCGGCGCAGCTGGCGCAGCAGGTCACGCAAATGCTGCAGCAACAGCAGGACGCGATCATCGCCGCCGCCATGCAATCGGTCTGGACGCAGCTGCAGCTGTGGGTCCAATCGAACAATGTGGGCCAGATTCCAACCAGCAGCGGCCACTCGACCAAGTTCCGCTTCATCTGGCCCGAGCCTCAGGCTCAGATCTCCCAACCATTCGGGCCCAGCACCTATTGGTTCGAACCTCCCTATGGCAGCTATCCGCACTTCCACACCGGCATCGACCTGGTCGAGCCGTTTGGATCGCCGGTGCAGGCGGCCGACGACGGGGTCGTGGCGCTGGTCGGCAGCTCGAGCAGCGGGTACGGCAACTACGTCGTGATCGCTCACTCGGGCGGGTTGAACACCCTGTACGGCCACCTGTCGACGGCTCTCGTCAGCGTCGGCCAGCAGGTCACGCAGGGCACGGTGGTCGGGCTCGAGGGATCGACCGGAAACTCGACGGGCGCGCATCTGCACTTCGAGCTGCGGATCAACCAGAACCCGGTCAACCCGGCGCCGTATCTGCCGCCGGGAGCGCCGTCCGCCTTCAAGGCCTAGCTCGGCAAGCAGGCCGCGCGCCGGCCAATCTCCTCGCCCCCAGGCCTTGCGCCTTGACTTTTATCTGCATACAGTTAGACTAAAGTAGTTCAGACCTTAACTATCTTGAGGTGAAGGGCATGCCCGAGACGGTTATCGACCAGGCGGCCGCCGCCGGCCTGGCACGTGAGCTCCAGAAGTCTCTCTCCGGCGACGTTCTGGCGCTCGGGAAGCCTGGCTTCGACGAGGCACGCGTGATCTGGAACGCGATGGTCGACAAGAAGCCGGCGGTCATCGCGCGCTGCGCCACGACAGAGGACGTCGTCACCGCGGTCAATGCTGCGCGCGACCACGGCCTCCAGGTCTCCGTGCGATGTGGCGGCCACGGCGTGACGGGCAAAGCCCTCGCCGATGGAGGCCTGACGATCGACCTGACACGCATGCGCCGCGTGGAGGTCAACGCCGGTGACCGATTGGTGCGGGTCCAGGGAGGCTGCCTGCTGGGCGACGTCGACGCCGCGACCGCGCAGCATGGCCTGATCGTTCCGGCCGGCATCGTCTCGGAAACGGGCGTGGGGGGCCTGGCGCTGGGGGGAGGCATCGGCTGGTTCTCGCGCAAGCACGGTTTGACGTGCGACAACTTCAAGTCGCTCGAGCTCGTGACCGCTGCCGGCGAAGTCATCCGGGCCAGCAAAACCGAGCACCCCGATCTTTTCTGGGCATTGCATGGAGGAGGCGGCAACTTCGGCGCCGTGACCGAGTTCGAGTTCGAGGCTCATCGCTTCGGACCAGAGATGCGGATCGGAGTCGCGCTCCACCAGCCAGAGGATGCAGCCGCAGCGCTCGCGGAGTACGCGCAGATCTATCCGGAGCTTCCTGACCACGTGGGCTGGCATGCCGCGCTCAAGCAATCCATGCCCGGGCTGCCCTTCGTTCCCGAGCCCTTGCGCGGCAAGCGTCTGCTCCTGATGATCGTCATGTATCTCGACGACGCCCAGTCAGACGACGGCATCAAGCTCGTCGAGCGCTTGATCGGCGTCGGCAAGCCGGCCTCCAAGGCGGTGACCGTGATGCCGTTTGGCGCGCGGGTCCAGAAGCTGCTCGACCCCGAGTTCCCCAACGGGAATCGGTACTACACGAAAGAAGCTCACATCAACGCCCTGCCTGAAGAAGCGCTCGAGATCCTCGTCAGCCGGTGGGGCGAGATGAAGATGTCGGGCGAGATCGAGATCATCGGGCTGGGCGGCGCCATGGCACGAGTCAGCCCTGAGGCAACCGCATTCCCCAATCGCCATCACAACTGGTGGCTCAACTTCGCCCTGCACTGGGATAAGGCGTCAGAGGACGTGAGCAACGTCGCCCAGATTCGGGCCGCGCATGACGCGTTGAAGCCCTGGCTCGGCAGCGGCATCTACGCGAACATGCTCAACTTCGACGAAGCCGACCGGCTGGTCGACGCCTACGGCGGCCAGGAGCGCTACGACCGCCTGGCCCGCGTCAAAGCGCAGTACGACCAGGACAACTTCTTCCGCTCGAACAACGCGGCCATCGCCCCGATTGGAGGGCGCAGCCGGGTCACCAACTGAGCAACGGGAGGGCTGCTATGGGAGATCTTGAGAATCGCGTCGTCATCGTCACCGGTGGAGCACGAGGCATCGGCCTGGGGATCGCGGAGGCCGTCGCCGAACAGGGGGCCTGCGTGGTGGTGGCGGACATCCTCGAAGACGAGGCCGAGGAGAGCGCGAAGAAGCTCGGCAACGGACACCTCGCGGTCAAACACGACGTACGAAAAGCGGAATCCGCGAAGAACCTCGTCGACACGACGCTGGAGAAATTCGGCCGCATAGACGTCCTGGTCAACAATGCCGGGGTCGGGCCCAATCCCACACCGATCCAGGACCTGACGGAGGAGGAGTACGACCGCGTTCTCGACATCAACCTGCGCGGCGTGTTCCTCACGACCCGTGCGGTGGTACCTCACCTGATCAAGCAGCAGTCAGGGCGCATCATCAACATCGCGTCCATCGTCGGCCAGACCGGCTTCGCGATGATCGTTCCCTACGCCGCATCGAAATTCGCGGTGATCGGCGTCACACAGTGCCTTGCGCACGAGCTGGCGCCGTACGGCATCACCGCCAACAACGTCTGTCCTGGGATCGTCGAGACGGCGCTCCACTCGCGGGTCGTGGAGCAGTTCTCGGCGATGCAGGGTCAAACTGTCGAGGAGGGCTGGGACTTCTTCCGCAACCGGATCCCGCTGCATCGGTTCCAGACCCCGCGTGACCTGGGCGAGATGGTGGCGTTCCTGGCTTCAGACCGCGCGAAGAACATCACCGGCGCCACCTTCAACGTGGACGGTGGCTGGGAGATGCACTGATTGTCGGACGGCTTGATGTTGACTCCGGGCGCGGGTCGCGTGATCGCCGGCGGCGGACTCCACGCGACGCTCAAGGTGCCAGGAGGCAACCCCGCCGTTGCGTCGACGTTCGAGGTCGTCGTACCGCCGGGATTCGACGTTGGCGCGCACGTGCATCGGGCCGCACAGGAGCTCTTCTACCTGCTCGAGGGTGAGCTCGACCTGCTGGCGTTCGAACCCCAATCGCGCTCGGAGGGCGACTGGCACGAGTGGGTGTCGTCGAATGGCCAGAAATTCCTGAGGGGCGGCCCGGGCTCGCTGCTGTTCATCCCGCCCGGCTGCCCGCACGCTTTCTCCAACCCCACGTCCGAACCGGCGCGCGTCCTGTTCCAGGCCGCGCCATCAGGTCATGAGGATTATCTGGACGAACTGGCCGCGCTGCTGCGCGAAGCCAAGGGCAAGCCGCATCCCGCGGCCGTGGCCGAGCTGCGCCGCCGATACGACATCGAGCAGCTGACTGCGCTGCGCAATCCGCCCCAGCACGCTCACGCGGGGTAGTGAACGTTGACTTTTATCTGCATACAGTTAGACTGGCCGGTAGTACAGAACTTAACTATCTGCCTAGGTCGGGAGGGCTGACATGGCTTCGACCGTTTTGGTGACAGGCGCGACCGGCACGGTATCGACGGCGCTGCGAGAAACACTCAAGGGCAAAGTCGGCCTGAAGATCCGCACGCTGGTCCGGGATCCGGCGAAGGCCGACGCGCTGAAGAAGGACGGTTATGAGGTCGTCATCGGCGACCTGGAGGAGCCCGACACGCTCGCCGAAGCCTTCGACGGCGTCGACATCCTCTGGCTGCTGACGCCCGCTTCGGCCCTGGAGCCGTCGATGGGCTCGAACGCGGTCCAGGCCGCCAAGCGGGCGAAGGTCAAACACATCGTGCGGAACTCGGCCATCAAGGCGGGACACGACGCCCCGAACAGGAACGGCCGCCTGCATGCCCTCGTCGAAGAGTCCGTGAAAGCCTCGGGCATCCCATGGACGATCCTCCGTCCGCATTACTACATGCAGAACCTGCTCAGCTCGGCAAGCTCGGTGAGCTCGGACGGCATGCTCTATATGAACATGGGCCAGGGCCGCGTCGGGACGATTGACGGGCGCGACGTGGGCGTGTTCGCCGCCAAGATCATCGAGCAGCCGGACGGTCACGCCGGCAAGACCTACACCCCGACCGGTCCGGAGTCGATCGACATGGGGTCGGCAGCGAATACGCTGAGCCGAGTCATCGGCAAACCGGTGACGTACGTCGCTCTGCCGCCGGAGGCCGCGCAGCAGGCGATGCTCGGCTTCGGCCTCTCGCGCTGGTTCGTCGGGAACGTGGTGGACTACGGCCGCGCGTATTCCGAGGGGTGGGGTGATTTCACAACGAGCGAATTCAAGGATGTCATCGGGCACGAGGCCCGCTCCTTCCTGCAGTTCGCGACGGACTTCGCACCGGCCTTCGGTGGCTCAGTGAAGGAAGCAGCGCATGCTTGATAGGCAGGAGGTTGGCTGATGTCGAACGAGTTTTTCGCCCTGGATTCCGAGGGCGGCGACCCGCTGTGGTACCTCCAGGTCCTGATGACGATCAAGGCGAGCGGCGACAAGACGGGGGGCGCGCTCGGCCTGCTCGACTTCAAAACCCCGGCCGGCCAGACACCTCTCCATGTCCATCACCACGAGGACGAGGGCTGGTATTTGCTGGAGGGCCAGATCTCATGCACCTGCGGCGAGGAGAGCGTGACCGCAGGGCCGGGAGCGTTCCTGTGGCTGCCGCGCGACGTGCCGCACCGGTTGCGCTTCGAGACCGAATGCCATCTCCTGCAGATCGCGATCCCGGCGGGCCTGGAGGTCTTCCACAAGAAGATGGGCCAGCCCGCGCCGCGCATCGAGCTCCCCCCTCCCGGGCAGGTCCTCGACAAGGAGAAGTACCGCCGGCTCGCGTCCGAGCACGGCCTCGAGATCATTGAGCTCCCGCAGTGGGACAAGAAGGAGGAAGCCAAGCGATGACGGTTCTCGAGTACGACACGTTCACAGAAGGCGCAGTCGACCCCACCAAGTGGGTGCCTCTGCAGCTGCCCACGCCCGACGGGAGCATGTGGTCTTACGGCGACCCGCAGGCCAAGGTCGAGGCCCACGACGGCACGCTGACCATCACAGTCAACCCATTCCGGCTCAAGCACGACAGCGTCCACATGCTCGACGATCCCAAGCACCTGTTGGTCACACCGCAGCCGATCCCAGTGCCCGCGACCGGGGCGCGCATCTCCGCAGAGATGGCCTGCGAGACCTACAACGGCAACCCGGACGACATCACCGACGGATGGGTCGGCCTCGTCGTGGGCGACTTCTCGACCGGGATGATATTCGACTGGATGCTCAGCGGGACGCGCGTGGGCGCCCTCTATGAGCGTCTGCCGATCCCCGGCGTGACTCCCGAAGGCGGCTCGTTCAGCTACCTGGTGCAATCGCCATTCGTCGCGATCAACGAACCTGGCAAGTTCAGGTCCTACGAGATCGCGCTCAACCCCAAAGCGCGCTCAGCGGAATGGAAGGTCGACGGCCAGGCTTTCTATCGGACCGAGGGGATCCCCGTGGAGGTCCAGTCGGTCACGTTGGGCCTGATCGTGTGCACGCTGAAGCCCACCGGCCCGCACGGCAGCACCTCGGTGCACGGCCAGGGTGCCCAGGGCAGCTGGCGGCACCTCAAGGTCGCGAGCGGGTAGCGGTACTCAGGCCCCCTCGAGCGCCGAGAAGAGCTGCAATGCGGTGCGCACAAGGGTGGGCTCGCGCTCGGGAGCGATCTGCGCCATGAGCGTGAGCGCGGCTCGCGCCGAGTGCTTGGCCACCAGAGACGCCGCCTTGCTCGCGTCCTTCTTCTTGCACGCGCGGAGGATTGCCTCGTGTTCCTCGAGCAGTCGAACGCCGCCCTGGATCTCCTCGGTCTGGAACATGCGCCGGAAGCGTTCGGCGCGGTCGAAGTACGTCGAGAGCGTGCGCGCAAACTCGCGCCCCGCCTCGGGGATCAGCGCGCGGTGGAACCGCCGGTGGGCACGCGCCCACGTTTCCGCGTTTGTGTCGGAGGCGTGCTTGCGCATCTCGTGCACGGCCTCGGCCAGCTCCTGGAGCCTGGATTGGTCGAGCAGCGGCACGGTGACCAGGACGCCGGTCGCTTCCAGCAGCACCCGGCTCCCATACACCGTATCGATGTCGCCGACGTCAAGCGCGGTTACGTGCGTGCGCCGGTTGTGCTCCGACTGGACGATACCCTCCGCTTGCAGCATGCGCATCGCTTCACGTAGCGGAGTCCGGCTGACGCCGAGGCGCTCGGCCAGCTCGACCTGGGAGATGCTCGCTCCGTTCGGGATGGCGCCGTCGAGGATCAGCCGGCGCAGGTATTCATGCAGCGAGCCCGCGGTCGCGCGGCCGTTGCGCCGGTACGGTTTGATCGCATCGAGCGAGACGCTGGAGCGTCGTCGGCGTTGCGGAGTTGCCATCGCAGCGGACAGTGTATGCAGTTAAGGACCATGCGCCGCATCGACGTTCATTGCCACCCCAACACCGCGGAGTGGTTCAACGCGATCACGCCGTACGTCGAGGCGCTGCGCACATACTGGAACCGGCCGTGGGCCCCGCTGCGCGAAGAGCAGGTCATCGAGGAGCTGCGCCAGGCGGAGGTTGAGGTGCTGATGGTCGCCTTCGATACCGAGACGGTCACGGGCTGCCCGCCGTGCACCAACGACTACGTGGCCGGGCTGCGCGACCGGCATCCCGACGTGGTGCTCAACGCGTGGGCGTCGGTGGATCCGTGGAAAGGCCCGAAGGCGATCCAGGAGGCGGAACACGCCATCAACGACCTCGGTCTCATCGGCTTTCACTTCCATCCGATCTGCGGCGACTTCTCGGTCGACGACCCGAAACTGCGTCCACTCTTCGAGAAGATCACGGAGCTCGGCGTGCCCGTGCTCATCGACGTCGGCACGACCGGCATGGGCGCGGGCGCGCCGGGGGGCCTCGGCCGGCGGCTCAAGATGTCGCGGCCCCTGCCCGCGCTCGACGACCTCGCCGCCGACTTCCCCCAGCTCAAGATCATCGCCGCGCATCCCGGATGGCCTTGGACCGACGAGGTGCTGATGATCTGCCTGCATAAAGGCAACGTGTTCTGGGAGATGTCAGGCTGGGGTCCCGAATATTTCCCCGAAGCCTTGAAGCACGATATCCCGCGCCGGTTGAAGGACAGGGTGATGTTTGGAAGCGACTACCCAAGTCTTACGCACAGAAGGCTTTTCGAGGGCTGGTCGACGCTCGGGTACAGCGATGAGGTGATGGACGGGGTGTTTCACTCCAACGCCGAGCGCATCCTGAATTTGGCGATGGCAAGGAGGGCGTGATGATCACAGCGATCGGACATGTCGCTCTCCAGGTCCCGAACCTGGACGAGTCGGTGGCTTGGGCGACGACGGTGATGGGGCTGCGCGAGGTGGCGCGCGAGGGCGCCGGGCGCGCGCAGGGCTCACCTGCGGGCTCGACGTCCTTTCTGACGCATGGTGGCGCGCATCACTCGCTCATCTACATCGAGGCGGGCGAGGCGGCGCTCGATCACATCTCGCTTCAGGCCCAAGACGAGAACGCTATGCATGACTTGAACGACCAGCTCGCCAAGCACGGCGTGAGAACCATCGACCACCAGCGCGAACCTGGCGTGAAGGACTCAATCCGCTTCGCGGGTCCCGACGGCCATGTCTTCGAGGTCTTTACGGGGATGAGTCAGGACCAGCCCCGTCACACCGGAAAAGGCGTGCAGCCGCGCAAGTTCGGTCACCCGATGCTCAAGTCGGAAAGGCCGCGCGAGACGCAGCAGTTCATCGAGCAGGTGCTCGGGTTCCGCCTCTCCGACGATGTGGGCGACGGCACCCTGCTCTTCCTGCGTTGCAATGCCGACCATCACGGAATCGGCATCACCAAGGGCGGGGAGGGTCTGCACCACTACGCGTGGGAGGTGGAGAACATCGGAGCCCTCGGCATGCTGGGCGACGTCTTGGAGAAGAACGACGGCCGCTTTCTGTGGGGGCCAGGCCGCCACGGCGCGGGCGGCAACCTCTTTACCTACCACCTCGATCCCGCGGGCTGCGTTGTCGAGTACTACGCGGACCTGATCAAGATCTACGACGAGGCGACGTACAAGCCGGGTCGCTGGGAGATGTCCAACTACCGCTTCGCCAATCTCTGGGGTCCGGGCATTCCGGGCCACGAGTTTTTCGATGCCGGGGCAAACCTGCCGCGCGCGGGGGCACCCGCGAGCAAGAAGTGAAACCCTGGAGCCTCGTCACGTACCGGACGGCGTCGGGGGAAGAGCGCGCCGGCGCCTGGCAGGACGGACGCGTGTCCGAGCTGCCGGTAGCGGCCTGTGGTGTGCTCGAGCTGATCGAGCTCTGGGCGGAGATGGAGCCGATCCTTCGTGGCTTCGACCCTCAAGCCGCAACCGAGGTGGCCGGTGCCGAGCTCGTGCTCCCCCTGAAGTATCCGCGCAAGGTTCTCTGCTCGGGCGCCAACTATCACGCGCACATGCGCGAGATGAAGGTCGATCGTCCCGATGACGCGCGTCCTTACTTCTTCCTCAAGCCGCCGACCACCGCGCTGGTCGGTCCGGGCGAGCCCATCGTGGTACCCGCCGATCCCGCAGCCAGGGTCGATTGGGAGGCCGAGCTCGCTGTGGTGATAGGTCGCCGCGGACATCACATCAACCAGTCCGACGCGCTCACGTACGTCGCCGGCTATTCGGCTGTGAACGATGTTTCTCTGCGCGGCCCCCATCGCGTGCAGCATCCGATCGGCGCGCCGTTCGAGTGGGACTGGCTGGCGTCGAAAGGCGCCGACCGATCGACGCCGCTTGGTCCGGGGATCAGGCCCGCATTCATGGTCGGAGATCCGCAGCACCTCGACCTTCGCCTGTGGGTCAACGGCAAGCTGAAGCAAGAGGCCAACACCTCGGACATGGTCGTCGGCGTGGCCGCGCTCATCGCCGCAGCCAGCGAGCTGGTCACCCTCGAGCCTGGCGACGTCATCGCCACGGGGACGCCCGACGGCGTCGGCCTGCCGCGCGGCGAGTTCCTCCATCCGGGCGACCTGGTCGAGATGGAGGTCGCGGACTTCGGCCGACTCTCCAACCGCGTGGAGGCGGAATCGGCATGAAGGCGGCAGTAATTCACGAGTTCGGCTCGCCGGATGTGCTGCGCATCGAGGACGCATCGGCGCCTCGCCCCGCGGCGGACGAGGTGCTGGTTCGAGTCCACGCGATCCGCGTAGGCGGGTTGCTGGACATCGGCACCCGCGCGGGCCGCAATCCCTTCGCGCGTTTGACCTTTCCGCACATTCTTGGCGCTGACTTCGCCGGCGAGGTCGTCGAGGTGGGGAATGGGGTCACCAGCGTCAAGCCAGGCGACCGTGTGGCGGTCACGCCTTTCGTGGCCTGCGGCCGCTGCCCCGCGTGCCTGGCCGGCCGCGACTATGGATGTCCGAGCGCCCAGCTGGTCGGTGTCCACCGCCAGGGCTCCTACGCCGAGCTGGTGTCGGTTCCTGAAAAGGTTGTGCGGCGAATCCCGCCGGGCCTGAGCTACGAGCAGGGCGCGGCCATGGCGTTGAGCGGTCCGGTCGCATACACCCAGTTCTCAGTCGTCGGGCTGAAGGCGGGCGACTGGGTGCTGGTCACTGCTGCGGCGTCGGGCCTGGGTCTCGTCACTGCGCTCGTAGCCAAGGCAATGGGCGCGCGCGTCATCGCCACCTCGCGTAAGGATTGGAAGCGCGAGATGCTTCGTGAGCGCGGGTTCGAAGCGGTGCTCGATACCGACGACGACGCATTCGGCAACCAGGTCGGCGAGCTCACGGGAGGCCAGGGCGTGGCGATCGCGGTCGACAACACGTCGTCGGCCACGATGTTCCCCAAGGTCCAGGGCGCGCTCGCCAGGCTGGGGGTGATCGTGACGTCCGGCGCCCAGGTGGCCGACCCTGTTCCTGTCGACCTGCGCTCGCTCTACCTGAAAAGTCAGTCGGTGATCGGAATCCGGACGCACACGCAGGCGGCGCTCGACGGTTTCTGGCGCCTGGCGGAGAACGGCATGGAGACGCTTGTCGACAAGACGTTTCCACTCGAGCAGGTGGGGGACGCGCATCGGTATGTCGAGGCGGAGAAGAACTTCGGCCGGGTGCTGCTGACGATCGATTAGTGCGCTGCGGAGAGCTTCTCCGCCACCTGCCTGGTCAGGACGTTCTTCGCCACCTTGCCGAACTTGGACAGCGGAAGATCATCCGTCAGCTCGAGCCGCTCCGGCAGCTTGAACTTGGCCAGCCCCTTCTCCGCGAGGAACGCAGTCAGCTCAGGCAGGGTCAAGCTCCGGCCCGCTTTGAGGATGACGAATGCGCACATCTTCTCGCCCAGGACAGGGTCAGGCATGGGAACGCAGGCCACGTTCATCACCGCGGGGTGCGACAGGATCAGGTTCTCGATCTCCTCCGCGCTGATCTTTTCCCCACCGCGATTGATCAGGTCCTTCTTGCGCCCCTCGACCACGTAGTTGCCCGACGGGTGGCGTCGCATCAGGTCACCCGACATGTAGAAACCGTCAGGCGTGAAGGTGCGCGCGTTGTACTCCGGCACGCCGTAGTAGCCGCGCAGCGTGTACGGGCCTCGGACCAGTAGCTCTCCGATCTCGCCGTCTCCCACTGGGTTGCGTTCGTCGTCGACGATCATGATCTCGTCGTCGGGACAGACCGGCCGGCCCACCGTTTCGAATCGAACCTCGTCGGGGTCGTCGAGGCGGACGAACATCAGCAGACCCTCGGCCATGCCGAAGACCTCCTGCACGCGGGCGCTTGGAAAAAGGGCCTCGGCACGGCGCTTGACTTCGGGCTGCAGCTTCTGACCACCCGTGTTGATGACGCGCACGGAGCTGAGGTCGAAGCCGCCGATCGACGGCGCGTTGATGTAGCGGATGAGCAGGGCCGGAACGAGCTCTAGATGCGTCACGCGCTCGCGCTCAATGAGCGGAAACACGTCGTCCGCCCGGGCTGACTCTGTCAGCACGACGCGCGCGCCTTCGACGAAGAAGCCGCTGATGCCCGGGCAGGCGAGCGGGAAGTTGTGCGCGATGGGGAGGACCACGAGGAGGCAATCGCCCGGTCGGACATCGTTGACCGCCACCGCCGCCTTGGTGTTGTACACGTAGTCGTTGTGCGTGCGGGGAATGAGCTTGGGCACGCCGGTCGTGCCGCCCGACAGCTGTAGGATGCACGGCTCTTCCGGGTCGACCTCGACCCTGTCCAGGCTGGCTTGCCCCAGCGACGGCTTGCGGGTAAGCAGCTGCCGGATCGTGGCAGCACCGAGGACGACGCGCAGCCCGGGGTGGGCCTCGCGGATGGGCGCGATCAGCTGGCTCGAATCGAAATCGCCAAGCTTTTCGCTGACCGCATAGCCGCTTGCCTCGGAGAGCTCGAAGAATGCGTTGATCTCCGTCCAACGATGTGAGGCAAGGGCCATGATCGGGATGGCTCCGAGGCGCTGCAGGGCAAAGTACAGATAGACGAACTCAGGCACGTTGGGCAGCTGGACCACCCAGCGGTCGAGTGGCGCGACGCCGAGCTCCAGCAGATGGAGCGCGAGCCGGTCGATCCTCTTCTTGAGCTGCGCGAACGTCACCCGATCGTCACCGCTCACCATGGCCACCAGGTCGCTGTGCCTCGTGAAGACGTCGGTGTAGTAGCGTCCCTGCGGGTTGTCTTCCCAGTAACCGAGCTCGCGATAACGCGCGGCGAGCTCCTCCGGAAACGGGGTGACGCCGGGCAGCTTGCTCACCTCACGATTCGGCGGCTTCGACTTCAGGGATCTGGGCTGCGAGGTGAACCTGAAGCCGACCGAGCAGCGAGATGAGGAGCTCCTTCTCGTTGGACCCGAGGACGGAGGCCATGGCGCGTTCGGCCGCGAAGTGCTCCGGCAGCAGACCATCGAGCAGCTTCTTGCCCGCGTCGGTGATCACGATGAGAGACATGCGGCCGTCGACCCCGCTCCGGTTGCGGCGGATCAGCTTTTTGGCCTCGAGCGCGTCGAGGATCGCGGTTACCGCGGCCCGCGTCACCAGAAGGCGATCTGCGATCTCGTGCGGATTCACCGCTTCGGACGCCTGGCGGAGGATGACAAGCGCATTGAAGCCGGACAGCGACAGCCCATAACGCCGAAAACGCCGGCTCAGCGCTGTGGTGACCAGGCTGTCCGTGCGGATCAAGTTGATCAACACCTCCGTGGCGCGCCGCTCCATCTGCGGAAACTCCCGCTGGAGGGTGGAGGAGACGCGGACCGGAGCGTGAAGGTCCTTGCGCGTTGCCATGTTTGATATAGTACACTAGTTAACTACTTTGGCAGCTAGGTTCGGGGACGGGCACATGGGGTTCACCTGTCACACCGGTGACCTCACGTGGGACGAGCTGATCTCATGGGTCCAGGAGGGGGAGAGGCTCGGCTACTCAGCGTTCTGCACGACGGAAGAGTCGGGCAAGGACGCTTTTGCGGTGCTGGCCGTCCTCGCTCGCGAGACGCGCACGATCAGCCTGGGCACGGCGATCGTCAACTTCTACTCGCGGACGCCAACGCTCCTTGCGATGAGCGCGCGCAGCATTCACGACCTGTCCGGCGGCCGGTTCGGACCGTTCGGCCTGGGCGCCGGTGGAATCGGGTTCATGCAGCGGGGTCACGGCATACGCATAGAGAAGCCGCTGGCGCGGGCGAAGGAGACCGTAGCCATCGTGCGAGGCCTCCTGACGCAGAAGAAGTTCTCTTATGACGGGCAGTGGTTCAAGCCGAACGACTTCCACCTGCGCGAGGGTCCGATCGGTCAGGCCGCTCCGCCCATATGGCTCGCGGGACTCGGACCGAAGATGGTGGGCACCGCGGCCCAGGTGGCCGACGGCGTGATCGCCAACTGGCTCACGGAGGAGTCGCTGGCGGAGTACAGAGGGCTGATCGCCCAGGGAGCAGCGGAGGGGAACCGCGATCCGGACGGGGTTCAGGTCGCGACTCTTTTGATGACTTGCGTCGATCCAGATGACGAAGCCGCCCTCTTCGCGGCGCGGCGCGGCCTCGCTTTTTACTGCGCCTCAGAGCACTACCTGCACATCGCCGATATATGCGGCCTGGGCGCTGACGCGCGCGAGGTCAAAGTGGCGTGGGAGGATCGGGAATTCGATCGAGCTACCCATCTCGTCTCTGACCGGCTGCTCGAAAAGTTCTGCCTCGTGGGCACGCCAGAGCGAAACGCCGAACGCATTCGGTGGCTGTTCGACAACGGGGTCTACCCGATTGTCTATCCCCTGCCCCGTCGGGAGCGGATGGTCGAAGACCACCATGCCGTCCTGCGACTTGCTTCGGGCTGGGCGGACGCGGTCGACGCGACGCCATCGGTCGGCTGAGGCGCGGCCTACTTCAGCAGGAGACCGATCGAGACGTTGCTGATGTCGGGGTGCGCACGCAGCGCGGCGAGCACGGCCTGGCCGGAGAACTTGCGCACATCGTATTGGCACAGCGCCACGCAGGGAAACCGGTCGCCCACGGTGTTGAACATCGCCTCGAAGTCGAGCAGCTCTCGCTGTGATGTAAACGCGTCTCGCACCGACGCCATCTCGCCCACCACGCGGATGACGGTGGCCTGGCGGTCGACCGCGGACCAGAGCACCTTCTCGAAGTAGTCGAGCGCCTCACGTGCGTTGGAGCCAGGGGCGGCCCGGATCGTGAGCAGGCCAGACGCGATGGCCGCGTCTAAGTCGATGCCGGGCATGGCGTCCAGCGACTCCATGTAGCTGGCGAGGTCTTCACCGTGCGCCATGAGGAACGACGGCTGGCCGGCGCGAATGCCGTCGGCAAGGAACGGGGCGGTGAGGCGCGTCCGCGCGGCGTCGGTGTCGTACAGCGTGGCGAGGTGAGTCGGGACGTCGACCACCTGACCGGCGACGGTAACTCGAGGTCGATCTGAGCGGGGGGGCGGTCCGGCCGGAGCGGGGGCGACGAAGCGATCGACATGCTCCGCCTTGAACCGCCTCTCCAGGCGCTTACCCACCCGCTGAACGGGGAGAAGGCCCCGATCGCTCCAGCGCCGGACGGACGCCTCGCTGACCCCGAGGCGCTTCGCCGTCTGCAGGGTGCTCAACCAGCTCATCTATCTCTCAGCAAGATACCGTGAATGATAGATCGGTATAGTCCAGTGCACAGATGGCAACCATGGCGCCACCGGGCGGCGGGCGGGGAGGGACGGGGTCGACCACCGTCCAGTCGGACGACCTGCCCAACCGTGGGTTTATCGCCGAGCTCTCGCCGGCCCTGACGGCTGAGCTCATCGAGGGAGCCCCCTCGGTGTACTACCCCGAGGGAAGCATCATCTTCTCCAACGGCGGCAGAACCACGGCTGCTCTGGTGGTTTCTGGGCTTCTGCGCTACTACATGGCTGGAGCCGACGGGCGGGAGCTCACGGTCAGGTACGTTGGCCCTGGGGACATGGTCGGCACGCTTATCAGTGAGCGGTCCAGCCTCAGCACCCGGGCGCAGGCAATCCGGCCTTCGGTGCTCCTGCACCTGGACGTGGACCGTCTCCAGGCTCTCGCCATGCGCCGCCCGGAGCTCTCGCAAGCCTTCATCAACGAGCTGTCCAGCAGGCTGCGTTTCGCGTTTCGGGCCCTCGCGGCCAGCGCGTTCATGCCTGTCCGCGCCCGTGTGGCCCGGGACCTGGTGGAGCGCGCGAAGATGTTGGGCCCGGTCGAGGCCGGCGTTCGGGTGGCCGTCACGCAGCAGTCACTCGCCGACGCCACCGGCTCGGTCCGCGAGGTGGTGGCCAGAGCCTTGCGAGAGCTTCGCCGGGAAGGCGCGATCGCGACGGCGGACGACGGATTGACCATCCTTGACCCCGACGCCCTGAAACGCATCGCAGCCGTGTGACTTAAGTCGACGTCGGCCGCGCCTTGAGTCACTGCAACAGTGACCCCGTGGGCATCACGGTCGAACCGGTGGAATTTCCTGGCGTCGGAGCGGAATCGCTTTTGGCTCGGGTCACCGACGACCTCGCGGACGCCGCGGCGGATGTGTTTGCGATCCTAGCCGCGGCGACGACCAGTCTCAGCCGGGTTCAGCAGGGCACCTGGATCGCGGTGCTCATGGATCCGGACCCGAGCACGTCCCACGTGTTGGTCGCCGACGACTCAGATGGGGCGATGGCCACCTATATGAATCAATTTGTCGGCGCGCTGACCGGCCCCGCCGGCACGCCCACGCTCGCAATATCGCAGCGGGTGATCGAGTCGTCCAGCCCGCTTCTGATCCCCGGCGTGCCATTCGATGAGTTCATTTCCATCCTGTCGCCGGCGGGACAGGACTACTTCGTGCGCAACCCGCCTCCGGTCGCGATGCCTGCCGTCGGACTCGTTGTCGTCCCGATGCGCGTGGGCGGCGCGACGATCGGGACACTCGGACGATTCGATTGGCGTCAGCAACCTCCCCTGACCGAGGCGGACGTGGATCCGGTGCAGCTGGTTGCCGATCACGTGGCGCTGCTGCTCGAGAACGCTCGCCTCCACGCGGCCGTCAAGGATCAGGCTGAGCGTCTTGCGGTCGTAGAAGGTGTCGCGTTTGCGAGCAGGGTGGGTCAGGATCTCCGTCTTACGTTGCGGGTCGTGGTCGAGCAAATCACCGCAAGACTCAGAGTCGACGCCGCCGATGTTCTGCTGGCCACCGAGCAGGGCGACTTCCTGTTTGTGGCCGCCAGCGCCGGGTTTCATTCCTCATCGATACCGGACTACCGCTTGCCGGCCGGCGCTTGGCAATCGATTCCAGCTGGATCACGACCGCATGTCGAGAACTTGAGAGACCTGGACCGCATGTTGCCGAATCCACGCCGGTCTCTTTACGCGCGAGAGGGATTTCAGAGCTACGTCGGCTTGCCGCTCCACGCTCGCGGCCGGCTGGTCGGAGTGCTGGAGGTCTACAACCGTTCGGTCGCGGATTGGGACCAGGCGTCGCTGGCCTTCCTCGACACGATCGGGGGCATCGTGACGGTCGCGGTCGATTACGCGGCCGCCTCGGCCGCGGCGGGCCTGGATCGCGTGACTGGCGTGCCGCGCCCCAGCATGAGCGACCTCGAGATGGAGATCTTGCGTCAGATCGTGGAGGGGCTAACCAACAGGGACATCGCCGAGAAGATGCACAGGAGCGAGAACACGATCAAGTTCCACGTCAGGCGGATTCTCGAGAAGGCTGGGGCGGCCAACCGGACCGAGCTGGCTCGCAGGGCGACGCGCGAAGGGTGGCTCTGACCGGCGTGCAAGCGCAGCGCAGCAGCGGGCCCAAAAAAGAAGTGACCAGCGATCCGTCCGGCTTGCGCCCTTCGAACCACTGGCCACTTGGATCGTCGCACCCACCGGAAAAGTTTGCAAGAGGCGATTTTCGTCGCCAGGCAACCTTCAGTAGCTATTAGCCCCCGGATGCCGCTTGACGGGATTGGTCATCTGGCCGATCCCGTCGATGCGGATGGTCACGACGTCCCCCTCCTGCAGGGTGAAGTCCGGCGGCGGCACGATGCCGGTCCCGGTCAAAAGGAAGCAGCCGGCATCGAACCGCTGGTCTCGTCCCAGGTAGGCGACCAGCTCGGGGATCTCGCGCCGCATCGTCGAGGTCGATGTGCTGTTCCGGTAGACGAGCGCGTCGTCGCGGCTGATATCCAGGTCGATTGCTCGGTCGGAAGGCGAGTAGTCCCACGCGAGCGCGATCGCCGGTCCCAGCGCGCACGAGCCGTCGAACACCTTCGCCTGCGGCAGGTACAGCGGGTTCTCGCCTTCGATGCTTCGCGAGCTGACGTCGTTGCCGATCGTGTAGCCGACCACCTGCATCCGGCTGTTGCACACGACGGCGAGCTCCGGCTCGGGCACGTCCCAGGTCGAGTCCGATCGGATGAAGATCGCCTCGCCATGCCCCCGCACGCGGTTCGCGGTCGCCTTGAAGAACAGCTCGGGTCTGGCCGCCGCGTAGACGCGGTCGTACGGATCCGAGCTCACCGCCTCATCGGTGCGTGCCTCCAGGCTTCGCCTGTAGGTCACGCCGGCCGCCCAAACCTCCTGGCTTCCGATCGGGGCGCCGATGGCGGCGCCATGCCGCGGATGGATCTCTGGGCGCTTCTCCTCCAGCAATCGGCGGAGCTCGTCTTGCGGAAGCCGCAGCAGGGAGTCGATCGTGGAACCGTCGAGACGGCTCCAGCTCCCGTCCTTCTTCATATATGTGGCGCCGTCCAGCTGGACCAGGTGCCGGCCGGCGGCCGGCACGACATCAGCGCTCAGTCGGTCCTCCAGGCGGGGCCCGAAGGGTAGCCAAACTCACGAAGCGACTCTGGGCGCATCGTGATGCTGTAACCCGGTGCTCGCGGCGCGACATAGCAACCGTCGCGGATGACCACCGGGTCGAGGAAGTGCTCATGCAGGTGCTCGACGTACTCGAGCACGCGATTCTCGAGCGACCCGCTCACCGCTATGTAGTCGAACAGCGAGATGTGCTGAACGTACTCGCAAAGACCGACGCCTCCGGCGTGCGGGCAGACCGGCACCCCGAACTTCGCGGCGAGGAGGAGGACCGCCAGGACCTCGTTCAGCCCACCCAGGCGGCAGGCGTCGAGCTGGCAGAAGCCGATTGCGTCCGACTGGAACAGCTGCTTGAAGATGACCCGGTTCTGGCAGTGCTCGCCGGTGGCGACCTTGATCGGCGCGATCGCCCGCGCGATCGTGGCGTGGCCCAGCACGTCGTCGGGGCTGGTCGGCTCTTCGATCCAGTAGGGCTCGAATTCGGCGAGCCGCTTCATGTTGGTGATCGCGTCACCGACCTCCCAGACCTGGTTCGCGTCCATCATGAGCCGGCGGTCCGGTCCGATCTCCTCCCGCACGATCCGCGCGCGTCGGACATCGTCCTCGATCTTCTGGCCGACCTTCATCTTTATGTGCGACCATCCCGCGGCGACGGCTTCACGGCAGAGCTGACGCAGCTTCTCGTCGGAGTAACCGAGCCATCCCGCCGAGGTGGTGTACGCCGGATACCCGGCGCGCAGCATATCCGCCTCGCGCTTGGCGCGCGTCGGCGCCATGCGTTCGAGGATTCCGATCGCTTCCCCGGGAGTCAAGGCGTCGCTGATGTACCGGAAGTCGATGCACGCGACCAGCTGCTCTGGGGTCATGTCGATGAGGAGCTTCCACAGCGGCTTGCCTTCCACCTTCGCGTACAGGTCCCAGACTGCATTGACCAGCGCTGCGGCCGCCAGATGTATTGCGCCTTTCTCGGGACCGAGCCACCGCAATTGCTGCTCGCCGGTGACCGCGCGCCAGAACCCCCGCATATCCGAGGTGATGGAGTCGAGCGTCTGGCCGACGACGACCGGCGCCAGCGCGTTGATCGCGGCGACGCACACTTCGGTGCCGCGACCGAGGGTGAAAGCGAGACCGTGCCCTTCGAGGTGATCGCTCGAGTCCGTCCTCAGCACGACGTAGGCGGCCGAGTAGTCAGGGTTCGTGTGCATGGCATCGGAGCCGGCGAGGGTCCGCGAGGTGGGAAAGCGAACGTCGTGCGCGGTGGCGCTGATGATGCGGTGCATGCCTATCCTTTCACCGCGCCGACCAGCAGGCCCTTGGCGATGTAGCGCTCGAGCGCGATCGCCATCGCGATCACCGGCCCGATCATGATCAGGATGAGCACGGACATGTACCACCACTGCGGTCCGCGGGTTGCGTTCTGCGCCGCGACCGTGAGAGGGAGCGTCTGCGCGTTCGCGCTCGTCAGGAAGAGGGCGATGAGGTATTCGTTCCACGCGAAGACGAGGACGAAGAGGAATGTCGCGACCAGCCCCGGCACCGCGAGGGGCAGCACGATCGAGCGGAAGATCCTGTAGGGCGACGCGCCGTCGATGGCCGCGCTTTCCTCCAGCTCGACAGGCACGCTCTGGAAGTAGTCGCGCATGAGCCAGACCACGATGGGCAGGTGCGCTGCGGTGTAGGTGATGATCAGTGCCGCCCACGTGTCGAGAAGCTGGAGCTGCTGGAAGAAGATGTAGATGGGGATGACCGTGGCGACCGGCGGCAGCATGCGCTGCGAGATCATCCAGAACGCGATGTCGTCGTTGCCGACGCCGCGCTTGAAACGTCGAGCGACCGTTTGCAGCAGCAGCACGAACACTGCAATCCCGGCCACCAGACCGACCGGCCACGGCCCACCTGCTACCACGACGACGACGGCGATCGCGAGCGCGATCACGAAGGATCCGATCGCGCCAAAACCGACCTGGTAACGCATGCGCACGAGGGCGTAAGCAGCCATCGAGCCGAGCAGAACGGTGATCGCCGTGCTCGTCAGCCCGACCACCACCGTGTTGGTGTACGGGCGGAACGTGTCCTCTCGGAGGTCGAAGAAGATGTAGTGCCACGAGTCGAGCGTCGGCTGAAAGTCGCGCCACGGGATGTAGAACGGCCCGCCGTTCACCTCCAACGGCGTCTTGAGCGCGGTCACGGCCAGCCAGTAGAGCGGAAACAGGACCACGAAGGTCCAGGCGAAAAGAGCGATGTACGAGAGCGTCATCGCAGGGAACGAGATCGAGGTCGTCGAGACCGAACCGCCGCGTCTCCGGATGCTCGCCATCGAGGTCAGGCCGCCGCCGCGCGAGGGCGCAACAGGTTGACATAGGAGATGCCGACGAACGTCACCACGATGAGCAGCATGTAGGCGACCGCCGCGGAGCCCCCGATGTCGAGCGCTCGCCAGATCGTGTAGGCATGCAGCGTGAGCGATTCAGTGGCCGTTCCGGGGCCTCCGTTCGTGAGCACGTTCGGCAGGTCGACGATCTTGAAGCCCTCGATGATGCGGATCAGCACGACGGTGACCGTCGCGGGCAGGATCTGCGGAAAGGTGATCCGCCAGAACACCTGCAAGCGGTTGGCGCCGTCCACGACCGCCGCCTCGACCAGCTCATGGGGCAGCGTCTCGATCGCGGCCAGGAGCACGATGAAGATGAACGGCGTCCACTGCCAGATGTCGCCGACCATCACCGCCAGTCGCGCGCCCCATGGATTGGTGACCCACGAAATGTCCGTCAATCCGAAGTGCGCCCACAGCGGGTACAGCGGACCTTTGCTCGTGTCCACGAGCATCCGGAACAGGTAGGCCACGCCGACGGGGGTGATCATCATCGGGAGCAAGAAGACCACCCGGAAAAAGCGCCGTCCCGGGAGGTGCTGCACGACGAGCAAGGCCAGTCCCAGGCCGAGCAGGTACTGGACGGACACGTCGACGGCGACATAAACGAGCGTCACGACCAGCGTTCCCGGACGGCCGCTGGTCAGGATCGTGTTGACGACCAGCCAGACAAGCGCGCCGGCGATGGCCGTCGCCAGCACCCGGCCGACGAGTCCTCCAACGGTGAGGTTCGGTCCGCGCGCGTAGCGATAGAGCAAAAAGGCGAACAGCCCATAGATCGCGACCAACACCGCGATCCCGATGGGCGTCAGCGGGCCGGACACCCCCAGAAAGTGGGGCCGGTCGATGCCGAACAGCAGCTTCGCGTAGTTCGCGAAGCCGACGAACTTCAGCTGCACCCCGCCCTCCGAGAAGCCCAGGCGCGACAGAGAGACGTAGAGCGATGTGAGCAGCGGAAAGATCGAGAAAGCGAGGATGACGAGGACCGCCGGGAGGATGAACACGCCGCCCGCGAAGCGGTCGAGGCGTGCGGCAACCGGACGCCACCAGGACGAGGCCCTCAGCGCGCGCGGCGACGCATGGATGCTCACGGACTCGGAATCCTTTTCACCAGTTCCTGGCACTGAATGGGATGAAGAGGGGCGGCGAGGTGCGTGACCCCGCCGCCCGTCGGTTTACTTCGTGATGCTCAGACTGGATCTGTAGGCGTCCAGCTGTGACTGGCGGCCGATCTCGTCCGTCTTCGCGTTCCATTGGTTGGTGATCTGAGTCATCGTCTGGCTCAGCGAGATCTCACCCGCCAGGAACTGAGCGAGAGCCGTGTCCAGCGCGGTCTGCTGGTAGAACGCCGTCTGCGGGATGCGCAGGTCGAGGACCATGTTGGGGCTCTGCAGGCTCGACTGGATGGCTCCGAGATAGTCCTTCGCGGCCTGGTCGCTCATGCCCGAAGCGGTCCATGGACCCATGTTGGTGAAGTGCGAAGAGCGGTAGGGGTTGAATCCTGTCTTGCCGATCGTCACGTCGACGCTCGACTGCGCCGGCTGCGACATGTAGGAGAGGAACGCGAACGCGGCGTCCTTGACCTTGGCCGAGGCCGCCTTGTTGATCGCGCCTGACCAGCCGCCGAAGGCGGCGAATGGAGAGTGGTTCACGCCGTTGGTCGCGTAGGGGCACAGAGTGGCGTTGCAGTCGACCAGCTGGTTGCTCGACCGGTCGAGGACCTTCTTCGATCCGGGCAGAATGACTGCCCCGACCTTGTCCTGCACGGTGGACTGAGTCTTGTCGACCGCGAGCGGGCCGATGTCGCCCCAGTCGAGGGACAGGGCGCAGCGACCAGTCACGAACAGGCCGCGCGAGTCGCCGACGTCCTGGTTGAGCTGCTCAGGAGGGCCGATCTTGGAAAGCTGCTTGTAGACGGTGAGGGCCGCGGCGGCCGCCGGGTTGTTCGTCAAGGGCTGCATGGTGTCGGTGTTGAAGAAAGCGCCCTGCTTCGTGCCCTGGCTCTGCAGGTACGCCGCGGCGATCGAAATCCATGCCCAATACGACTGCGCGCTGCGCTTCATGGCAAGGCATGAGCCGTAGTCGGGCTTGCCATCGCCGTTCAAGTCCTTGCCCTGGAAGTGCTGGGCGATGCTGATGTAGTCATCCCAGGTCTCAGGTGCCTTGAGGCCGTCCTTCTGGAGCAGGTCCTTGCGGTAGTAGACCATCTGAAAGTCGCCGTCGAGGGGAATGGTGTAGACCTTGCCCTTGAACGTGGCGCTGAAGTCGCGGAAGAACGGTGCGATGTCGTTCCACTGCAGGGCCGAGTCGTTCTTGACTCGGTCGGTCAGGTCTTCGAGGTAGCCGGGCGGCACGTAGTCGCCCATCCACTGCGGGTCGAAGACAGTCGCGTCATACGAGTTTGTCTTCGTCGAGAAGTCGGTGAGGACCTTCTGGTACAGGTCGGAGAACGGGACGGTGATGATCTGCACCTTGGCGCCAGTCGCCTTCTCGAAGTCGGGGGCCCGGCGCTGCAGCGGCTCCGCGATCTGAGGACCGGTGAAAGTCACGACCCGAATCGTGGTGCCGCTGAACGATTGGTTCGAGGACGTATTCGACCCGTTGCTGCAGGCCGCTATCACGCCGACCCCCACCAGCAGGACCAGGGCTCTCGCCAGGATTCGACTCATCTCTCTTTATCCCCTCTTGTAGCGCAAGAAGCCGCGGCCCGGGCCACCACGGGGCCGCCGGCATATCCGATGAATACCGGATATTTAGCGCGTCCAGGCGGATTTGTCAAGCACAGACTGCCTAGTCATCCGATGTATACGCCTTTCAGGCAGGGGTCGTAAGGTCAAGGCTGAACCGGCCCAGCACACGATGGAACAGGCCGACCAGGGCGGCCACCGGGGCCAGCGAGACGATCAGCGCGGCCGCGGCCGTCGGCCAGTCGAGCTCCCGTTCGAAGGTGAAGAAGTCGGACAGCCCGAGGGGAATCGTCTTGATCTCGCCCGAAGTCAGGACCAGCGGGACGAGCAGCATGTTCCAGTCCAGCACGAAGAGCACGATCGCGGTCGCGACCACGCTCGGCGCGACAAGCGGCAGGATGACGCGTCCGATGACGCGAAAGAGCCCCGCGCCGTCGAGCACCGCGGCCTCCTCCCATTCGGGCGCCAGCTGCGCGACGGCGCCGTGGAGGACGAATACCGCAAGAGGCGCCGTGGCGGCTGCTTCGCTTAGAACCACGGCGGCGAAGGTGTCCAGGAGGTGCACCCGCCGCATGAGGTCGCTCAACGGGATCACGTAGGCCATGGCGGGCAGGCTGGCGAGGACGAGGAATCCCTGGGTGACGACGCGGCTTGATCGAAACGGGGCGCGAGCGAGGCCGCACGCGGCAAGAAAGCCCGCGCCCACTGCGATCGCCGCGGCGCATGCGGACGTGAGAACGCTCGTCACGAGCTCGTTCCAGAACGCCGGCTCGGCAATCCCGACCTCGGCGAAGTGATCCAGGGATGCGGAGCCGCGCCACGATGGCGGACGGCTGCCGTTGTCGGGCAGCACTCCAAGCGACGCGAGCGCCGTCCACAAGAGGGGAAGCAGAAACGCGAGGAGGGTCGCCGCCACGAGCACGCCTCGAAGCCTCATTCGACAAACCTTGTCCTGGACAACCGGAGGTAGATCAGCCCCGCGCCGAGGACGGCCGCCGCGATCAACCATCCCGAGGTGGCGCCGACGGGCCAGTCGTTGACTCCGAAGGCGCGGTTGTAGCTGTACAGGGCCGGTGTCACGGTCGCCGTCCCCGGGCCGCCCCCGGTCAGGATCAGGACCGCGTCGAACGTCCCCAACGACAGGCCGGTGAGCAGCATCGTGATCGTGAGCAGTAGAGGGCGGACGGCGGGGATGGCGACGTGCCGCACCCGTCCCGTCCACGATGCGCCGCTCAGGGTCGCCTCCTCCCAACGCTCGCTTGGGATCGAAGCCAGGCTCGGCAGGAGCAAGAACGTCACAAACGGAGCCATCCGCCACACCTCGACCGCGATCACGGCGGGAAGCGCAAGGCGTGGGTCGCCCAGCGGCGACGGCAGGTCCGGCCGGCCAAGCCAGCCCAGGACGAAATCCACGACGCCGGTAGCGCTGCCGAACAGGAAATGCCACATCACTCCGCTCGCGATGGGACTGACCAGCCACGGCAGCAGGAGCAAGACCCGCAGCGCCGCGCGCCCGTGGAACGGGCGGCGCAGCAAATAGGCGACGCTGAACCCGATCACGAGTTCGAGCGGCACCGCCACAAGCGTGAAGACGGCGACGTTGCGGGCCGCGGAGCCGAACAGGGGGTCGCGGACGACCGCCGCGTAGTTGGCGAGCCCCGAAAAATGCACGCTGATCGCGAACGGCGAGTACGTGGTGAACGTCGCGAGCAGACCGAGGAGCGCGGGAAGGACGAGCCAGCCGGCGAGGAGAAGGGTAAGCGGCGCGAACAGGAACAGCCTGTCGCGACGCGTCAGACGCACGTCTTACTTTGTGCCGCTGACGCCGCCGTCGACCACCAATCCAGACGCCATCACGAACCTTGACTCGTCGGACGCGAGGTAGAGCGCCGCATTCGCGACGTCCTCTGGCCGTCCCAGGTCGTTCGTGAGCTGTCGCTTGCGAATCGCCGCCATGCCTTCCTCCGGGTCGGTGTAAGACTCCTTCAGATAGCGTTCGACAAACGGCGTCAGGATGGTGCCCGGCAGCAGGGCGTTGACCCGAATCCCGTGCGGCGCCACATCGACCTGCATCGACTTGGTCAGGGACAGAACCGCGCCTTTGGAGGCTGCGTATGAAACGCGGCGCGCGAGGCCGATCTCCGCGATGCACGACGACATGTTGATGATCGAGCCCGAACGCTGCTTGATCATGTACGGCACCACGGCACGGCTCATCAGGTAGACGCCGCGGACGTTCACCCGCATCACGCGGTCGAACAGCTCGGGCTCCGTCTCCAGCACATCTCCGACGCCGCCTATGCCGGCGTTGTTGAACAGGACGTCGATACGCTCGAATCGATGCACCACGCGTTCCGCCAGGGCCAGGGTCTGCGATTGGTCGGTGACGTCGACGTGCTCCGCAACCGCTTCGCCCCCTGCCTTGGTGATCTCCTCAGCCGTCGTCTCGGCTGCGCCGAGGTCGACATCCGAGACGATCACGCGCGCGCCCTCGCGCGCAAACAGGCGCGCGCTCGTCTGGCCGATGCCCGAGCCCGCGCCCGTGATCACGCAAATCTTTGCGTCGAGTCTGCCCATCGCGTTAGCTATATGCTGAAGCTCCGATGTTTGTCAATCAAACCGGGCCGTTGTCTGCATTTTGGACCGAATGAAGGCACTGAAGGTCGGACCTCTGGCGGGCAATGGATCAGGTCGCAAACGAGGCGCCGCCCGCCCCCCGAGCGTTACCGACGACGCGATCGACAAGATCCGAGAGCGAATTGTGTCAGGTGCCTGGGGCCCGGGCGACCGGCTGCCGAAAGAGAGCGAGCTGGCCGCGGAGCTCGGGCTCTCCCGCAACTCGCTCCGCGAAGCCGTCCGCGCGCTCTCCCAGCTGCGCGTGTTGGAGGTGCGCCAGGGCGACGGCACCTACGTCAGCAGCCTCGAACCCGACCTGCTCCTGGAGAGCACCGGCTTCATCAGCCACCTCTTGCTGGGCGAGACGGCGATCGCGCTGTACGAGGTCCGTCGCATCCTCGAAGCCGCCGCCGCGGCCCTGGCCGCCGCGCGTATCGACGATGAGGAGAAACAGGACCTCGGATCCAGTCTCGACCGGATGCGCGAGGCACAGGGAGTCGAGGAGCTCGTCGAGGCCGATGTAGCCTTTCATGCCGTGATCGCCCGCGCGACCGGGAACCCGGTTCTGATCTCCCTGCTCGCCAGCCTTTCGACGCGTATGCATCGCGTCCGCCTCTGGCACGGCCGGGCCGCCGACAACGCGCTCGATGTGACGCGCGAAGAGCACCGCCGGATCTACGAGGCGATCATGCAGGGTGACCCCGAGCTGGCGCGGGCCGCGGCGACGGCGCACATCGCCAGCGGCGAGCGCTGGCTCCGGAGGCAGGTCGAAACGGGAGCGTCAGCCTGAATCCGAAAGAGCGGGTCAAGCTTGGCCGCACGTCGCTCCAGGTCACGCGGCTGGGTTTCGGCACTGCTCCCCTGGGGGGTCTGTTTCAGGCCCTCGCGGATGACGAGGCGCACCGCGTCGTCGAGGCCGCTTGGTCGGCGGGCATTCGCTTCTTCGATACCGCGCCGCAGTATGGCAACGGCCTCGCGGAGCAGCGTCTCGGCACCGTCTTGAGCGCCAAGCCGCGCGATCAGTTCGTGCTCGCGACCAAGGTCGGCCGCCTTCTCCGCGCGGGCGCTCCGCCACAGAGCGAGACGTTTCCCGATGCGCCCCCGCTCAATCCTGTCTTTGACTTCTCGTACGACGGCGTCATGCGTTCGGTCGAGGAGAGCGTTTCGCGGCTGGGCATCGAGCGCATCGACATTCTTCACATCCACGACCCTGACGACCACTTCGCCGAAGCCCTGTCCGAAGCGTATCCGGCACTCGACCGGCTTCGGGCGGAAGGAACCATCACGGCTGTTGGAGCCGGCATGAACCAGGCTGAGATGCTGGCTCGGTTCGCGCGCGAGGCGAACTTCGACTGCTTCCTGCTCGCCGGCCGGTACACGCTGCTCGACCAGGTCGGCTTGAAGGAGCTGCTGCCGCTTTGCGCAGAGCGCGGGATCGCGATCATCGCGGGCGGCGTGTTCAACAGCGGCATCCTGGCCGACCCGACGCCCGGCACTCACTACAACTACCGGCCCGCCCCCGACGAGCTCGTCCAGCGAGCCGGACGCATCAAAGCCGTCTGCGAGCGGCACGGCGTATCGCAGAAGGCCGCGGCGATCCAGTTTCCCCTTGGGCATCCGGCCGTGCAGACAGTACTCACCGGATGCCGGTCGGTGGACGAGCTCAACGAAAACGTGGAGGCGTTTCAGGCGCCGATACCGCCGGCTGCGTGGGATGAGCTCAAGGCTGATGGCCTCCTCGTGGCCAACGCGCCGGTCCCCTGATGGTGGTCGACGCCCACCACCATCTCTGGGATCCCGCCCACCGCAAGTATCCGTGGATGGGGGATGACCTGGCCTCGATTCGCAGGCGCTTCGACGCGGGCGACCTGAAGCCGCTGCTCGACGCAAACGGCATCGATCGAACGGTGGTGGTCCAGACTGTCTCGAGTCTCGAGGAGACGCGCGAGTTCCTCGAGGCCGCCGCGGAAAACGAGTTCATCGCCGGCGTGGTCGGTTGGGTGGACCTGACCGATCGGTCGGTGGCGAAGACCCTCGCCGGACTCCGCCGGGGCGAGGGTGGGAGCTTCCTGGTCGGCATCCGTCACCAGGTCCACGACGAGCCTGATCCGACGTGGCTGCTGCGTGAAGATGTGCAGCACGGCATCGCCGCGGTGGGGGAGGCCGGGCTGGCCTATGACGTCCTTGTTCGCACCCGAGAGCTGCCGGCCGCGCTGAAGACCGTGAAGCGGCACCCCCAGATTCGGTTTGTCATCGACCACGCCGCGAAGCCGCGCATCGCGGCCGGGGCCTGGGACTCCGCCTGGGAAGAAGCGCTCGCGCCGCTGAGCGAGCTGCCCAACGTCACGTGCAAGGTCTCCGGTCTTTTCACCGAAGCGGACTGGAAATCCTGGAAGGCCGAGCACGTAGAGCCCTACGTGCGACGGGTGATCGACTGGTTCGGCGCCGACCGGTGCATGTTCGGGTCGGACTGGCCGGTCTCATTGCTGGCCGCGTCATATCAGCAGGTTGTCACGACCATGCGCGACCTCGTCGCCAACGACGATCAGATCATGGGCGCCACGGCCGCGAAGGTGTACGGCCTGAGCTAGCTCTTACTCCTCCCCATTTTATGGGGAGGTGGCGCCGAAGGCGCCGGAGGGGCTGAGCGGTCGGGCGTAGGGCCTGCAGTCTGGCCACAGCATCATCGATCCGCGCGCGTGGCAAGCGCCCCGACACGACCGCGGACCTGATCGCGTCAAAGGTTGCGTCCGCGACCGGCAGATGGTGCGCGACCATGACCATGTCGCCCCCCGACCGGTGCATGTTCGGGTCGGACTGGCCGGTCTCATTGCTGGCCGCGTCATATAAGCAGGTTGTCACGACGATGCGCGACCTCGTCGCGAACGACGATCAGATCATGGGCGGCACGGCCGCGAAGGTGTACGGCCTGAGCTAGCGTCTTACTCCTCCCCATTTATGGGTAGGTGGCGCCGAAGGCGCCGGAGGGGCTAGGCGCTCGCGCGTAGGGCCTGCAGTCTGGCCACAGCATCATCGATCCGCGCGCGTGGCAAGCGCCCCGACACGACCGCGGATCCGACCGCCCGCGCCACGGATCCTGGGTCGGTCCCGTAGCACCGTCCCCACATGATCGAGGACGAACCCGAGCAGACATCCGAGACCGGAGCGAGGTTGAGGTCGAAGCCCAGCGCCTGGATGCCCGCGGACATGTTCGTCATCTCCGCCTGGCCCACCGGCATCGCGGCGCAGGGCAGTGAGCTCACGGCCAGACAAACCTGCCCGCCTTCCTGATCGGTCGCGGCGACCAGGCGGTGGCGCGAGAGCCCGCGCAGCGACGCGATCACGCTTGTCAGCGCTGTGGCCGAATCCCCGTTGTGATTCAGGTTCACGACCAGCAGTCCGCCGAACTGTCGCCCCTTCCAGTCCGCGAGCCGCACCAACACGCTCCCAACGCTACGTGGGGGATCTAGCTGTCCGACTCCCAGCGCGGGCGCTGCTCGGCGACGACGGTGTCCACGGCGTCGATGAACTCCTGGATGTCCTGCTCGCCCATCGGCGTCGACAGGGCCCCCATCGCTCGGGGCGCCATCAGGGTTCCGTGGTTGACCAGGCCGAGAAAGAATTCATGCGTCCTCTTCTTGTTGGCCGCCGCCATTGTTCGGTAGTCGACGACCGGGCTGGCGGTGAAATGCAGCGCCAGGAGCGATCCGGCGCCGTTCACCTGCACGGCGACACCATGTGAGGCGAACACCTCGGTCAGCTGCTCGCAAACCCGGGCGCCGTTGCGGTTCAGGTCCTCGTACACGTCGGGGGTCAGCTCGGTCATCGCTGCCAGGCCGGCCGCCATGCCGAGGGGGTTGCCGTTGTACGTCCCGCCCTGCGCTATGTTCGGCTCGCGGCGCGGGTCGAGCAGCTCCATCACGTCCGCGCGGCCGCCGAACGCTGCGACCGGCAGCCCGCCGCCGATGATCTTGCCCAGCGTCGTGAGGTCCGGCGTCACGCCATAAAGCTGCTGCGCCCCACCGGGCGCGACGCGAAACGAGATGACCTCGTCGAAGATCAAAAGGATGCCGAGCTCCTCCGTCACCTGGCGCAGGCGCCGCAGGAACTCGGTCGTGGCCGGGATCACGCCGCCCGCGCCAATGATCGGTTCGAGGATCACTCCGGCGACCTCGCCCGCGTGGCGGCGGATGATCGCCTCCGCCGCATCCGGGTTGTTGAAGGGCAGGACCACGGTCTCCTCGAGCGCCCAGGTGGGCGTGCCCATCGAGTCAGGTCTTGGGACCGGTGCGTCCGCCGGCCCGGCTTCGGACACGACCGGATGCGTGCTGACCTCGGCATGGTCGTGGGTGCCGTGGTATCCGCCTTCCATGCGCGCGATCTTGGGCCGGGCCGTGAACGCGCGGGCGAGCCGCATGGCGAACATCGTCGCCTCGGTTCCGGAGTTGCAGAACCGAACCGCGTCCAGGCTGGGCACCCGCTCACACAGGAGCGTTGCGAGCTTGACCTCGACCGGGTTCGCCGCTGCGAACCCCGTGCCGCGCGCGGCCTGCCGCCTGATCGCCTCCACGACTTTTGGATGCGCGTGGCCGAGGATCATCGCGGTGTAGTTGCCGAGCATGTCGATGCGCTCGGTGCCGTCGGCGTCCCAGACGCGACAGCCCTTCCCGCGGTCTATGTAGAGGGGATAGGGGTCGAAGTAGGTGGTCGTTCGCGTCGTGCCTCCCGGCATGACCCTGACAGCAGCCTCGTGGATCGCTCTCGAGGCGGGCGTGGTCTGCCGATAGATGGCCTCCGGATCGTCAGTCACGGGACAGGACTCTCGTGGCCCGCATGTCGACCGGCTGCCGTCGCGTCGCCGACTCGACCGCCGCCGCCATGAACGCCACGGTGCCGACGTTTTCGCGGCCGGAGCACTCGGGTTCGCGCTTCTCGCGGATCGCGTGGGCGAACTCTGTCAGCGTTCCCCAACGATCGACCCGCATCTCTGGCATGGGCAGTCGTTTCGACCGTCCGCCCAGAGGCCGGATCACGACCTTGTCGGCGAGCGCGCCATTGTCGTTGCGGCTCGTCCACGCGACCTCACCGCGCTCGAACTCCATGCGCCACTCGCCGGCCCACGGCGTGATCGGGGCGGCGCTGACCCAGCTCCCGCGATAGCTCACGACGATGTCGCCGAAAACTACGGTGGCGACCGCAGCCGCCGGACCTGCAAACGCGCTCCAGGCTGGATTCCAAGACTCGCAGTAGATCCGATCGGGTTCGCGGTTGAGGAGCATGCGGAGCAGGTCGAAGTGGTGGATCGACATGTCGACCAGCAGCGGCTGCTCATCGCCGTGATGGCGCGCCCGGACCGTGGCGCTGACGCCTGAGAAGCGGCGGAAGTCGATCGATACCTCGGCGAGCTTGCCGAGCGCTTGCTCCTGGATGAGTCGCGCGACCGTCCGCACAGCTGGGAAGAAGCGGTAGTTCTGGCTCACCATCAGGACCACTCCCTTCGAGGAGGCGGCGCTGACCAGCTCCTCGGCCGTCATGACGTCGGCCGCGAACGGCTTCTCGACCAGGACGTGAAGTCCGGCGTCGACGGCGGCCCGGGTCACCGGCGCGTGACCGTCGAGGGTCGCGGTGACAAGCACCGCCTCAGCCTCTGTCTGGGCGATGGCCTCGCGCAGCGTTGCGAAGCAGCGATCCGCCGCACCGGGAACTTCTTGCTGCAGCAGCTTCAGCGACAATGGATCGGAGTCGACGTAGCCGGCGACCTCGACTTCCTTGACCTCGGGGATGACTCGCCAGGCCCAATCTCGCCCCCAGCCGCCCAACCCGACCTGCAGCAACCGAATCGGCTTCACGGTTTCGGCAAGAATAAGGCAGGTCGTGAAGCCAATCACCGAGATCGGCGCCGCCGTTGTCGGCACAGGATTCATCGGCGTCGTCCACGTCGAGGCGCTGAGGCGCCTCGGTGTCCAGGTCCATGGTGTGGTCGGGTCGAGCCGGCAGCGCGCGGCATCGAGAGCCCGCGACCTCGGTTTGCCCCCCGCCTATGAGAGCTTTCAGGCGATGCTGGATGATGCGCGAGTCGACGTCGTTCACATCACGTCGCCCAATCACCTGCACCACGAGCACGCGAAGGCCGCGCTGGAGGCGGGCAAGCACGTCGTCTGCGAGAAGCCGCTGGCGATGAGCTCAGCGCAATCGGCCGAGCTGCTCGAGGTGGCGCAGCGGAGCGGGCGCGTGCACGCGGTGAACTTCAACCTGCGCTTCTACGCCACGAATCAGCACGTCCACGGCATGATTGCGAACCGCGAGCTGGGCGACGTCCGTCTGGTTTCAGGCCACTACCTGCAGGACTGGCTGCTGCTCGACACGGACTGGAACTGGCGCCTGGACCCTCAGCTCGGTGGAGACCTTCGAGCCGTCGCCGACATCGGGTCGCACTGGATGGACCTGACAACTTTTCTCACGGGCCAGCGGATCACAGCGGTGATGGCCGACCTGACCACGTTCATCAAGACCCGGCACCAACCATCCGGTCCGGTGGAGACGTTCGCCACAGGTCGGGCGGTCGATGCGGTAGCGCGCGAGATCCACACGGAGGACGTCGCGACCATCTTGCTTCACTATGAGGACGGCGCTCGCGGTGCCGTCACCGTCTCTCAGCTCAGTGCCGGCCGGAAGAACTCGCTCGTATTCGAGATCGACGGGTCGAGCTCCGCAGCCTCCTGGAACTCAGAGAATCCGGATGAGCTGTGGATCGGGCATCGGGGCAGGCCCAACGAGCTGCTCCTGCGCGACCCGGCAATCCTGAACGACGACGGACGAAGGGTGGCGAGCCTCCCGGGTGGTCACGTCGAGGGCTTCGCCGACACCTTCAAAGCCCTTTACGCGGAGGTCTATCGCTCGGTCGCCGCAGGAAGACCGGCGGCCGGATACCCGACGTTTGCCGACGGCCACGACTCGATGCTCGTCTGCGAGGCCGTGGCGCGCAGCTCGAAGGAGGGTCGCTGGGTCGAGGTCGAGAGAAGCCGCGCCGCGGCCGAGCGAAGGCGATGAAGCTCGGCCTGCTGACGGCCGCGTTTCCCACGCTGACGCTCGAGCAGGTCGCTCAGTGGGCACACGCCAACGGCTTCGAGGCGCTGGAGATCGCCTGCTGGCCGTCCGCCGGTGGAGAGGGGCGGCGCTACGCGGGGGTTGCGCACATCGACGTCGGCCGTCTCGAGCCGAAACGAGTCCGCGACCTGATGAGGCGGTACAACCTGGAGATCTCGTCTCTCGCGTACTACCCGAACAACCTCGACCCCGACTCGGCGACAAGACAAGCGGCCAACGACCACCTGCGCGGCGTGATCGAGGCGGCAGAGCGGCTCGAGGTGGAAACAGTGGGCACATTCGTCGGCCGTGACCAGAACCGTTCGCTGGCCGACAACCTCGAAGACTTCAAGAAGGTTTGGCCGCCGATCATCAAGTTCGCCGCCCAGCACAAAGTGAAGATCGCGATCGAGAACTGCCCGATGATCTTCTCCCCGGACGAGTGGCCGGGCGGCCGCAACCTGGCATACTCGCCGGCCATCTGGCGGCAGATGTTCGAGCTCATTCCGGATGAGAACTTCGGCTTGAACTTCGACCCTTCGCATCTTGTCTGGCAGTTCATCGACTACACGCGAGCGGTGCGCGAGTTCGGACCGCGCATCTTCCATGTCCACGCCAAAGACATGGAGATCGACCGCGACGGGCTTTACGAAAACGGCGTGATGTCAGCCGGCCTCGGCTGGCAGGTGCCGAGACTTCCCGGCCTCGGCGAAGTCCGGTGGGATCGCTTCATCAGCACGCTGTACGCGATCGGCTACGACTGGGTGGTCTCGATCGAGCACGAGGACCGCAAGTTCGAAGGCGAGCTCGAGCTGGTGCAGCGTGGCTTCCTCGTCGCCCGCAACACCCTCAGGCCGCTGCTCGTCTGAGGGCGTAGTATTCGGCCGTCACTCGCGTGGAGTGGGGTGGATTAAAACGCGGGAGGACGACATGAGCACTACCGCCGAACGGTCGGGCGAGATCACCGAGCACGAGTCCCAGCAGGTCGAGCGTGCGAACGCATCAGGCCGCACGCCCGTCGTGTTCATCCACGGCTTGTGGCTCTTGCCGAGCAGCTGGGACCGATGGGCGGAATTGTTCGAGAACGCCGGCTTCACGGCGGTGAAGCCCGGTTGGCCCGACGATCCGGAAACCGTCTCGGAGGCGAAGGCGCATCCAGAGGTCTTCGCGGGCAAGAAGGTGGGCCAGGTCGCGGACCATGTCGACGCGGTCATCCACCGCCTGAACAAGAAGCCTGTCGTCATGGGCCACTCTTTCGGCGGGCTGCTGACGCAGATCGTCGCGGGCCGAGGTCACTCGGCGGCGTCGGTTGCGATCGACCCGGCGCCATTCCGCGGTGTGCTTCCGCTCCCGATCTCGTCTCTCAAGTCCGCATCCCCGGTGCTTCAGAACCCAGCGAACTGGAACCGAGCAATCCCGCTCACCTATGAGCAGTTCCGCTACGCGTTCGCCAATGCCGTCAGCGAAGCGGAGGCGAGGGAGCTTTACGACACTTTCGCCGTCCCGGCGCCCGGCGCGCCTCTCTTTCAGGCCGCGGCCGCCAACGTGAACCCGTGGACGGAGGTGAAGGTCAACACCGTGAACCCCGAGCGGGGACCGCTGCTGATCATCTCCGGCGAGAAAGACCACACGGTTCCGTGGGCCATCGCGAATGCGTCCTACAAGCGCCAGAAGCGAAATCCAGGAGTGACCGAGATCAAAGAGATGCCGAACCGCGGCCACGCCCTGGTCATCGACAACGGCTGGAAGGAGGTCGCGGAGACAGCGCTCGCCTTCATCAAGCGCTTCGTCTGAGGGCGGCAACGGTCCACACCGGACCTCGCTGATCGAGAATCGGCTCTAGGCCGCGGCGCTTCGTCGCCGCGATGATCTCCTCGGGCGGGTGCACGAAGATGTGGAACTCGCGGCGCAGGAGCCACAGCAAGAGGTTGCTGATGCCGAGGCCGGCGCGCATCCACCACGCGCCCGTCGGGTAGCTCAGGACGAGCAGCTGCCGCGCGTGATCCGCGGCCGCGCCGGCCAGCCGTGGCATATCTGGGTAGCAGCAGATGACGCGGTTCATGATCACGACGTCCGCGCCCTCGACCTGGCTCGCGGCCTGGGCGAAGTCCGTCACCTTGCGCTCGACGCGGTCGGTCAACCCAGCGTCGCTCAGCAGGCGCGCGGCGACGTCCTCATACGTTGGCGTCAGCTCGATGCTCACCGCGCGAGCCGCACCGGCTTTCAGGAGCTCGATCTGGATGGCCCCGATGCCGCCGCCCACCTCGAGCACGGTTCGGCCTTCGACGCCTTGAGACTTCAAAAAGTCCACGATCCGGCGCGAAGTTCCGTCAAGGCCCCTGCGGCGGTAGCGGCGCGCCTCGGCACGTGCGCTGCGCTCGCTGAAGACCCATTTGTAACCCTTCGGCGAGCAGCAATCGGTCACGAGTCAGATCTTCCGGCGACCGGCCGAGGAGAGGGATCCATGGGGCTTCCCTCTCATTATTTCTAGATCCAGCCCCTTCGGCGGAAGAAGTACAGCTGGATCAGTATCGCGATGACCATCGTGCCGATGCCAAGCAGGAATGCGGCGGTTGGCGTCTCGAGAACAGTGACCAGGTAAGCGAAGTTCATGCCGTAGAAGCCGGTCAGGAAGCTCAATGGCAGGAACAAGCTAGCGATCACGGTGAGCGCCTTCGTCGTCTGGTTGAGCCGGTTCGACACCGTAGACAGATACACATCCATCGCGCTGGTCAGCAGGTCGCGCAGGGAGTCGGCGGTCTCGTATTGCCGCACGATGTGGTCGTAGACGTCGCGGTAGTAGAGGGTCATGTCCTGCTGCTGCAGGTGGATGCCGTGCGTGATGAGGGCCTGGAAGACGTCGCGCTGCGCGCCGAGAAACCTGCGCAGCTCCGTGACCGTGTGCTTCAGATGGTAGATGCGCTGGAGCGAATCCTGGGTGGCCTTCGCGGTGATCTCGTCCTCCAGGACATCGACCTCGTCATCGAGCTTTTCGAGCACCGGAAACGTCGTGTCGACGAGCGCGTCGATGGCGAGGTAGGTGAGGAACGCGGGCTTGCCGTGAGTGAGGTCCGGGCTCTTGTGAATTCGTTCCTGTAGCTCCTTGAGCTCTGCCGAGGGCTCGTGGTGGACGGTGATCAGGTAGTGCGCGCCGACGTACAGGTGGTGCTCGCGCAGAGCAATTTCGTCGTTCTCCCAGACGGCGAGGAATATGACCGTGAAGTTGTAATCCGGGTATTCGTCGACTTTCGGCCGCTGGTTCTGGTGGCGGATGTCCTCGATGGTCAGGGGATGGAACTTGAACGTGCGCTCGAGTAGCTCGTAGTCGGATTCATCGGGCGCCTCGATGTCGAGCCAGAACCCGGACTCGTGCGCCTCGTCGAAGCAGCGCGTGATGTCCTCCACGCGCGTGGCGGGTGTCTTCCCGGTGACGGTGAGCAGGGTGCGCAAAGGCAGTACACAGTCTGCCGGAACGCGCCGATGGCGCAGCCGTCAGTGGCACCATTGGCTGAGTGCAGCCGCCCGATCGAGCGACACCGCGCTGGTCACCCGACCTGTTGTGGTGGTGGGACGGAGCCCGGTGGGTTCCGGCGAGCCAGGCGCCGCTGCCGCCTCCGCCGGCGGCCCCTCCCGGCTACTACTCCTACGTCCCGCCGCCCGCGAGCGCCGGGTGGGCGCCTTCGCCCGGCCTCCGCACGTTCTTGCTCGTGTTCCTGGGATTGGACGCGGGCCTGACGGGGCTGCTTAGCCTGTTCGGCACGCTCGGCGAGATCCAGAACATCAGCCAGGGCGCAACCCAGGACCCGAGCTTCGCCACGGGCATCATCTTCTGGCTCGTCTTCTTGGCCATGTTCGGGCTCGCGATCCTGGCGATCGTCGGGGTCGCCCGCCGCTCGCCATGGGCGCGATGGGTCGCCCTCGCGGATGGCATCGTGATCTCCCTGACATGCCTGGGCCTCGTGCTCGGGATCCCGATCATCGTCGCCGCGGCACGGGCGCCTTTGGGTAAGCCTGCGTCGCCTACGGTTTCCTGATTCCGGTGGCCGCGGCGGCCAGCCCGAGCGCGACGTAGGTCGCGGCGGCCACTCGACCCGTGCGGACTTGCGCGACACGGCTCCGCATGAAGCGCCGCGACACAGCTGCCGCCGCGAGCACATACGTCGCATCGACCGCGATCGCGATCGCGATGTAGACGATGCCCAGCACGATGACCTGCGGCGCAATGGGATGCGAGGTGTTCAGAAACTGGGGCATGAAGGCGACGAAGAACACCGCCACCTTCGGGTTGAGCAGCTGGGTCACGAACCCCTGAACGAACATCCGGCCAAGCGGGGCGGGCTGCGGCGCCTGCACCTGGCCGACCTGACGCCACCGCTGGATGCCGAGATAGATCAGGTAGGCGGCGCCGCCCAGTCGCAGCGCGTCGAGCGCGGCCGCCGAGGCGGCAAGCAGGGCCGCGACGCCGGTTGCGGCGGCCGCGATCCAGACCATCTCGCCGAACTCGATGCCGAACATGGAGGCAAAACCCGCGCGTCTGCCCTGGGCGAGGCTCCGTGCCGTCACATACAACACGCCCGGCCCCGGCGAGACGGTCAGCAGAAAGGTGGCGAGGGCGAAGAGGAGAACCGTGGAGGCGGGCATCGTGTTGATGATGATGTTTGATCGAGACTTTTTGGGGCGGTGGCGGGATCACCCGCCTGGAACCCGCTTCCGGGATCAAAAAGACGAGCGCGGTGCAGCGCTCGTCTTTGCTACGTGCCTGTGCTTACCAGCGATACCAGCGTCCGCCGGACGATCCGCGAAAGACGAATCCGAGGGCCCACAGGATCAGGCCGATCAGCAGCACGATCCACAAAATTTGCAGCGACGAAGAGAGGAGACCGCCCCCGCCGAAAAGCAGGAGAAGGAGAACGAGAACGATCAGGGCAGCAACCATCCGTATACCTCCTTGTTATTGATCGGCGAGCTTCTCGCACGCCGCCTATCTAAGAAACAAGTCAGGCCGGACGACTACTTCCGGTTCTTGCCGCCAACGTCTGACAGCGGAAAAGGACCCGCTCAGGTCGTCCGCATCGGCTCGCGCTTCACCATGTGCACGATCGCGACCAGGACGATAGCCCCGATCAGGGCGACGATGAACGAGATGACAAGGCCCGCCGGCTGGGTTCCGAAGAGCAGGGAGAAGACGAATCCGCCCAGGAATGACCCGACGATGCCAACCACGATGTCCCAGATGATCCCGTAGCCGTGCCCGCTCATGATCTTGCCGGCCAGCCAGCCCACGATGGCTCCCATGATCAGAAACCCGATGAGATGCATCTAACGCAACCTCCAACTTGGTTTGGCTCGCCCGCAGCGCGAGTCTCAATCAGGTAACCCGGCCCAGCCGCCTACTACCTGACCCCCGCGCGGCGTTTTCGGCCCGCGGGTGGCCCGAAAAAGTGGTATTGACCACTTGGCGGATCTGTGCTTAACTTTCGCGGATGAGTTGGGTTGGAGGGCAATACCACTTGCGAGGGGCAGCGTGAGCAAGCAGGAGGACACGCGGGACCGCGTGCTCGACCTGGTCGAGTCACTCGCGGTGGGGCAGCCGATCCCGGCCGAGCGCCAGCTCGCGATGGACCTCTCCGTGTCCCGCCTGACGCTGCGGGCCGCCCTTGACGAGCTGGTCCGCGACGGCTACCTCGACCGGCGTCACGGAAGCGGCACCTACGTCACCGAGCCCAAGATCGCGCAACCTCTGACACTGACGTCATTCAGCGACGACATGCGCCGTCGCGGCATGACTCCCGGCAGCCGGACCCTGGAGCTCAACTCGATGCTCGCGGGAGCGCGCCTGGCCCACCGGCTGGGTGTGTCCCCGGAGGCGCGGCTGATCCGTGTCAAGCGTCTGCGCCTGGCCGACTCGATGCCGATGGCGATGGAGATCCTTCACGTCCCCGAGGCGTTGGTGCCGGGGCTGACCCGCGCCGACTTCGAAGGCCACTCGTTCTATGAGCTGCTGCGCGAGAGATACGGCATCACGATCGTCTCGGGCACGCAGTCGATCGAGCCCACGGTGACCAGCGAGGATGAATCGGAGGTCCTCGGGGTACCGCTTCATTCCCCTGCATTTCTCTTCGAGCGGACGACGATCTCCGAGTCAGGGCGGATCGTCGAGTTCGTCCGCTCCATCTATCGCGGCGACCGTTATCGCCTGGTCGCCGAACTCGTACCGCAGCGAAGCCGCAACGGGCGCTCGGCCGGCGCCCTGCGCGGCTCAAATGCTGTGGTGGGGAATCGTGGTGGCGACCATCAGCAGGGCGCTCCCGCGCCGCATTCAAAACATAGGGGGAAATCGCCTAGATGAAATTGCGCAAAGCACCGTTAAGCGTCATCGGGATAGTGGTGGCGTTGGTGGCCGCCGCCTGCGGCGGCACCACCAGCTCCAACAACCCATCGACCCAAACTGGAACCCTCACGGTCTGGCTGATGAACGGAAGCGCTCCTCAGAGCGTGGTCGACGGCGTCAACGCCGACTTCAAAGCCAAATACCCCAACGTGACGGTCAACGTCGAGCTCCAGCAGTGGGGAGACATCGGCACCAAGCTCGATACCGCGTTTGCCGGCAGCACGCCGCCTGACGTGATCGAGCTGGGCAACACGCTGGTGGCCAAGTACGCCGCGGCCGGGGCGCTCGGGGACATCAGCGGCAGGAAGTCGTCTTTCGACAACTCCGGAACCTGGCTGCAGTCCCTGACGGACTCCTGCACAGTGTCCGGCAAGCTCTACTGCGTCCCGTACTACGCGGGCAGCCGCGCGATCATCTACCGCAAGGATTTCTTCGCGGCGGCCAACGTCCAGCCTCCTGACAGCATGGACGGACTGCTCACCGTGGGCCAGAAGCTGATGGCGGCGCACAGCTCCGACCCGAACTTCTCGGCGCTCTACTACCCCGGCAAGTACTGGTACGCCGCGCTGCCGTTCGTGTGGGACTTCGGCGGCGACATAGCCACGCAGTCCGGCGGCAAGTGGCAGGGCTCGCTCAACTCATCGAACGCTCAGCAGGGTCTGACGAAGCTCAACAGCCTGGTCGCAGCGCTCTCTCGCGCCGACAAGACGGGAGACGAGGCCAAGCAGGACGCGGCGTTCGCGCAGGGCCACATCGCGATGATCATCGCCAACGGGTGGGAAGTCGGCGTCATCACCGACCCCAAGGCGGGCGACCCGAGTCTCAAGGACAAGCTCGGCGCGTTCCCAATCCCGAGCCACACCGCCGGGCAGACCGCCCCGGTGTTCCTCGGCGGCTCCGACCTCGGTGTCGCGGCCAAGAGCAAGCACCAAGACCTGGCGAACGAATGGGTCGCAACCTTCACCAACAACAAGCACATGACCGAGATGGCGACCGTGGGCGGCGTCATCCCCAACAACACCTCGATGCTGAGCCTGGGTAGCGGGATCAACGCGGTCTTCTACAGCGCGGCCAAGAACAGCAAGTTCGTGCCCAACTCTCAGAACTGGGCCAGCGTCGAGAATGCAAACGTGCTTCCTGACATGCTCGTCAAGATATTCACCAAGCAGCAGGCGATTCCCGACGCCACTTCGTCGGCGAGCGGCCGCATCACCGCGCTGCTGAACGGCGGCGGCTAACTCCGTAATTTCGTAGCAGACGAAGCAAGGGGGGCTGGTTCGATGGGAGTGGCGATCGTCACGCCTGACCTCGAATCGGCTCCCCGGCGTCCGGGCCGGGTTCGGACAAATCTTCTTCCGTACGCGCTGATCGGGCCGAGCGTGGCGATCATCGCCGGCATCCTGGCGTTTCCCTTGGGGATGCTGGTGTGGCTCTCACTTCAGCGTTACGGCCTGCGCGAGCTCATCGCACATGCGGGCGAGTGGGTGGGCGCCGCCAACTACCAGAGGATCGTGGTCGATCCGCTGTTCCACCAGGTCATCGTCCGCTCGCTCCTCTTCACGCTTGCGTGCGTAGGCCTGACGGTGATCCTCAGCACGCTGATTGCGCTCTTGCTGCTCAAGGTGAGCCAGGCGGTCCGCGTCATCGTGATGAGCGCTCTTGTATTTGTCTGGACGACTCCTGTGATCGTCTCTGTCGATATCTGGCAGTGGATGTTCGATTACGAGTTCGGCGTCATCAACTACCTGCTGACCCAGCTTCACTTGGGGAACTTCATCCACCACAACTGGTTTGACAATCCGATCCAGGGCTGGTCGGTCTTCGTCGTCATCGTCGTCTGGGGCGCGATTCCGTTTGTCACGATCACTTTGTTCGCCGGCCTGCTCCAGGTGCCGAGCGATGTGATCGACGCAGCGCATGTCGACGGAGCGGGCGCATGGCAGAGGTTCTGGTTTGTGACCGCGCCAATGCTCAAGCCCATCTTTCTGATCGTGACCTGCCTTTCCACGATCTGGGATTTCGGCGTGTTCACCCAGATCTACGTGATGCTCAACGCACGGCCGAGCGCCGACTACTACACGATCGCGATCTATGCGTACCGCGAGTCGTTCGGCGTAACCCAGTACGGAATGGGAGCTGCGATAGCCGTCGTACTCGTGCTCGTGCTCGTGGTGGTCACCTTCTTCTACGTGAGGGAGACGGTCAAGGTGGCGGAGATCGCATGATCGCGCCGGGGACCGCTCAGGGCGTACAGACCGGGCGCGCGCGAGCAGCGACCCAGGTCGGCCTCCGGCTCAACCTGGGGGAGCGCACCAGACAGCTGCTGTATGACGCCACCGGCCTCGCCGTTGCGGCCGTGATGCTGTTCCCGATCTACTGGATGGTCGCCACGGCGTTCAAGCCGGGCCACGACATCCTCAGCCTCACGCCGAAATGGATCCCCGCACCGTTCACGCTCGAGAACTTCCAGGACGCGATTACCCGTCCGTACTTCCTGGACGATGTCAAAAACAGCGTGATCGTCGTCGGGGTGATGCTCGCGCTTGGGCTGACGATCGCGTTCCTCGCTGCGGTCGGGACTGCTCGATTCGGCTTCAAGGGCCGGACCGCGTTCCTTGTGATGATCATCGGCGTGCAGATGGTGCCGCTGAACGCGCTCATCATCCCGCTGTACCTGATGCTCGATCGCGTCGGGCAAACCGACGCATTGCCTGGCGTCATCGCTGTCTATCTGGCCGTGGTGCTTCCTTTCATGATCTGGACCCTGCGGGGGTTCGTGGCGAACATCCCGGCCGAGCTAGAGGAGTCGGCGATGATCGACGGCTGCAGCCGGGTGGGTGCTTTCTTCCGCATCACTTTCCCTCTCGTGGGCCCCGGTCTCGTGGCGACCGCGATCTTCGGGTTCATCCAGGCGTGGAACGAGTACATCGTGGCCTACGTCCTGCTCTCCAGCCCGAACAATCAGACACTCACGATCTGGCTGGCTTCGTTCACGACGAACCACGGGCCGCAGTGGGGGCCGCTCATGGCCGGCGCGACGCTGACCGGGGTTCCGGTGGTTGCCTTTTTCCTCGTCCTCCAGCGCTACCTGGCCGGCGGGCTGACCGCGGGAGCCGTCAAGGGATGACCTCGATCGAAAGGCTTGCGCTGCGCTGTCTCCTGCCGGGTTTCCAGGGGACCTCGGCGCCCGACTGGGCGCTTCGCAGCGCCGCCTTGGGATTGGGTGGCGTCGTCCTCTACGGACGCAACGTGGAGAACCGCGCCCAGCTGACGGCGCTGAACGCGGCGCTCCACGGCGCGCGTCCGGAGCTGCTGATCGCGATCGACGAAGAGGGCGGCGACGTTACGCGCCTGGAGGCGACGACTGGCAGCTCCTATCCGGGCAACCTCGCCCTCGGCTCCGCCGGAGACATCGCGCTCACCAAAGAGGTTGCGGGTGCGATCGGCTCCGAGCTGAACGAGGTGGGGGTCGACCTCGACCTGGCGCCGGTCGCGGACGTGAACACAAATCCGCTGAACCCGGTCATCGGCGTCCGCTCGTTCGGCTCCGACGCGTCCGCGGTGGCGGCGCACACCGCCGCCTGGGTGTCCGGGCTGCAGGGGTCGGGCGTCGCGGCGTGCGCCAAGCACTTTCCAGGCCACGGTGACACGTCGGTCGATTCCCATCTCGCGCTGCCCGTGGTGGGCGAGGATCCGCGCATTCGGACCCTCGAGCCGTTCCGCGCGGCGATCGACGGCGGCGTGCAGGCGATCATGAGCGCGCACATCGTTGTGCCGACCATCGACGCCCGGCCTGCGACCATCAGCCCGGCGATCATGACCGGTCTCCTGCGCGAAGAGATGGGCTTCGGGGGCCTCGCCCTCAGTGACGCCCTCGAGATGCGGGGGTTGAGCAACGGCCGTGACGTCGCGGAAGTCGCCGTCCTCGCCCTGATCGCGGGATGCGACGCGCTGTGCATCGGCGGCCACCTGGCGGACGAAGAGATCGTGGAGGAGGTCGTCGGCGCCATCGCAGCGGCGGTGAAGCAGGGGAACCTTTCCGAGCGGCGTCTGGCGCAGGCCGCGGCCCGCGTCGATGCGCTGGCTGGATGGCGCAAAAGGCAGGGCGGCAACACGCAGATCTCGAACGAAATCGGGATGGCCGCCGCCCGCCGGGCTATCTCGAGCGAGGGGCCTGTGCACGTCGGCCGTGAGGCTGCGGTGGTCCAGTTCGAGTCGACCCGCTCCATCGTGGCGGGCGATGTTCCCTGGGGGGTGGCCGCATCGCTCGCCGCGCGTGGCGTAAGCGTTACTCCGGTACAGGAGGTCGATGCGGCTGAGGGCAAGAGCCTCATCCTTGTCGTTCGCGATCTGCACCGTCTGCCCGAGCAACGCCAGGCGATCGAGGCATGGCTGGCGCGGCGGCCGGACGCGATCCTGGTCGAGATGGGAGTGCCCGTTTGCAGGCCTTCAGAGGCGCGCGCCTACATTGCGACCAACGGATCGGCACGCGTGTGCGCCGAGGCGGCCGCGGAGCTGATGACGGGATGACCCGTTGAGCGAGAACCTGCACCCACGCGCCGACGAGATCGACGACCTGTCGGCACTCGAGTTCGTCGCCCTGATGCACGCCGAGGACGTAGCCGCCCTCAACGCGATCACGCCCAGGCTAGAGGACGTGGCCCGAGCGGTCGAAGCGGTGACGGAACGCCTCAGCTCAGGTGGGCGGCTGCACTACTTCGGCGCGGGAACGAGCGGTCTGATCGCGGAGCTCGATGCGGCCGAGTGCCCGGCGACGTTCGGCGTGGCCGGCGATCGCGTGCTGGCTCACTCGGTCGAAGATACGCAGGAAGACGATCGCGACCTGGGCGGCGAGACAGCCCGGCGCGCTGCCATCGGCTCCGGCGACGTCGTGGTCGGGATCAGCGCGAGCGGAAGGACGCCCTTTGTCCTGGGTGCGCTCGAGCGAGCGGCGGTCGACGGCCCGCTGCGGATAGCGGTCACGTGCAAACCCGGCTCGCCGCTCGGCCAGGCGGCGGACATCGCGATCGAGGTGGACAAGGGTCCTGAGGTGATCGCCGGTTCGACGCGACTGAAGGCGGGCACCGTCCAGAAGGTGATCCTGAACATGTTGAGCACGGCGGTTTTCACGCGCCTGGCCCACACCCACCGCGGCAGGATGGTCGGCGTCGTCGCCTCCAACGAAAAGCAGCGCGGTCGGGCCGCGGGCGTGGTCGCCGACCTCGGAGCCGCATCGCGTGAGGAGGCCGTGGGCGCTCTGGAAGCCGCACGTGGAAATGTGAAGGTCGCCATCGTCATGCTCCGCCGCGGCCTGAACCCGGATGAGGCGCGCCTGAGGTTGGACGCCGCGGGCGGCGATCTCAAGGTCGTGCTCGCCGAAGCGCGGCGTCCGTGACGGCCCCAACCAGCCGGTTCCGAGCCGAGATCGCCGAGCAGCCCGAGGTGGCGGCGAGACTGCTCGCCCGTGGCGCCGAAGCAGCTAGCTCCATCGCTTCTCGCGTTCGGGAGGCCGCGCCGCGAGGGTTTGTGATCGCCGCGCGGGGCAGCTCGGACCACGCGGCGCTGTACGCAAAATACCTCTTCGGCGTGCGCAACCAATACCTCGTCGCGCTTGCCGCGCCCTCCCTGTTCACCCACTACGCGCGCCCGCCCCGTCTGGATGGCCAATCTGTGATCGGCATCTCGCAGTCGGGTGAATCGCCTGATGTGATCGCGGTCGTCGAGGAGGCAAGGCGCCAGGGCGCGCTTACGCTCGCGATCACAAACGATCCGCGCTCCAAGCTTGCTGCTTCCGCGGAGCTCGTGCTCGCGCTGGAGGCGGGTCCCGAGGTCAGCGTCCCAGCCTCAAAAACCTACACCGCGAGCCTGCTGGCGCTGGCCCTCATCTCCCAGGCGATGAGTCCAGACCCGTCGTTCGAGTCCGCGCTGAAAGCGGCGCCCGAGTCCATCGCGCGCACCCTCGATCGCGAAGCCGAGCTTGACAGCCTCGTCCCGGCTTTGATGGGCCCGCGCGCCATCGTGCTCGGCCGGGGCTTCAACTTTTCGACCGCTGAGGAGATCGCGCTGAAGCTCAGCGAAACGAGCTACGTGCTCGCGCGTGCGTGGTCGGTTGCGGATTTCGAGCACGGCCCGATCGCGGTGGTCGAGGAGGGTCTGCCCGCGCTCATCGTCGACGGCGGCGGGCTCGTTGCCGCGAACCTCGAAGCGGTGAAGGCGCGACTCGAAGAGAAGGGCTGCAACGTGCTGCACCTGCTCGACGTTTCAGGGCTGCCCGAAGAGCTCACTCCGATCACGCTGGCCGTCTCCGGCCAGCTGCTCGCTCACCATGTCGCGGTCGCTCGAGGCTTCGACCCTGATCGTCCGCGGACGATTCAAAAGGTCACCCGGACCTGGTAGTCGCCCAGCGAGGTTCTCGTCGAGGACGATCAGGGCGGGAGTCATGACCGCGAGGAACCCGATCGCATCTTCGATCGATGTCGCGACCTCGACTTCAAAACCAGCCTGCTCGAACTCACGGCGGGCCGATCGCCGCTTGCGCGGATCGGTCAGAACGATGAGGATCCACGGCGTGACCTGCATCGTCTCTCGCTCGGCGTCGACGGGGTGAGACAGCGATCACAGCCCGGCCGCCGAGGCGGCCATCAGGCGATTCACTTCCTCCCGCAGCAGAGAAAAGTCGACGGGCTTGCTGATGAAGCTGTCGACACCGCTGCCCTCGAGCGCCTCGCGGACCTCCTGGGAAAGGTCGCCAGTGAGTGCGATCACCTTGATCGGTCGCAAGACGTACCTCTTGCGCAGGAACTGCAGGACCTCAACCCCGTCGTACATGGGCATGTGAACGTCCAGGATCACGAGCTGAAAGTCGCCGCTCGTGCCCATCTCGAGCGCGCGGTTGCCATCGTTAGCGATCGAGACCGAAAAGCCGTGCGACTCCAGGAAGTAGGTCAGCAGCTCCGCGCTGGGAGGGTCATCGTCGGCGACGAGAATGCGGCCGCGCCCACTCACTGCGCGACTGCCCGCCGGCCGTCGTTCTCGACACCGGCGGACAGGAGCTGTCGTACCTGAACACCGAACGTGCGAGTGTCGATCGGTTTGGAGATGTAGGCGATGCATCCAGCATCCAGCGCAAGCTCGCGGTCGCCGGTCATCGCATGCGCGGTGAGCGCGACTATTGGTATCGCCGCGGTCGCCGGACCCGCCTTGATGAGACGTGTCAACGTGAGCCCGTCCTGGCCGGGCAGCTGGACGTCCATCAGGATGAGGTCGGGGGCGCAGTCCCGGAGCACGTCGAGGGCCTCGGGTCCTGAACCGGCGATCCGAACGTCAAAGCCGTCTAGCTCGAGCACCGCGCGAACGAGCATCTGATTGGCCTCGTTGTCTTCGACGACCAGGATCAGGCTTCGTGCCTTCATTTGCCTCCGTTGCGCTGAGCGACCACGTTCTTGAGCAATCCGACGATGTCCGACGTCGCCACGGATCCGCGGCTCAGGATTTGCGACACGCGGCCGTTGAGCTGGCGCTTGTCGACCTCAGTGAGATTGGCCGCCGTGAGGACCATGATCGGCGTGTCGCGAGTCTTGTCATCGGCGCGCAGCGCCTCGACCACGTCGAAGCCGTTTACGTCCGGCATGAGGAGGTCGAGCAGCACGAGGTCAGGCTTCGACCTCTTCGCGATCTTGATGGCATCGCGGCCCCCGGAGGCGGTCATCACCGTGAAGCCCGCGGGCTCGAGCGCCTCTGTGAGCAGCGTCCGGTTGGCCGGCTCGTCGTCGACCACCAGCACACGAACCTTGCGATTGCCTGGAGCGCGCGGAGCGTCGAAGCGGTCGAGGCGTTCCACCAGGGCTGAGGCGTTGACGGGCTTGACGAAGTAGTCGATCGCCCCCAGCGCGATCCCGAGCTCGGGGTTGTCGACGACGCTTACGACGACGACCGGGATGTGGCTCGTCGCCGCGTCGCTCTTCAACCTCGTGATGACCTCCCACCCGTCAAGCTCGGGCATGATGATGTCGAGCGTTATCGCCGCCGGCTTGAGCTCGCGCGCGAGCGCCAGCGCCTCAGCACCAGATTTCGCCACCTCGGTGCGATAGCCGGCGTTCCCGAGCTGGCGCGTCAGCAGCTCCGCGGCCGCGGGGTCGTCTTCCACCACCAGCACGAGCGGCCCGGCGCCATGTCCGTTCATCGACCTGGCGACGGCATGCTCGCTCGGCGGCCGGACTGTCGCGTGGATCGGCATCACCAGGGTGAACACGCTGCCTTTGTTGACCTGGCTCGTCACGCGCACGTCGCCGCCGTGAAGAGCGGCGAAACGCCTCGTCAGCGCGAGGCCGAGACCGGTGCCTTCGTGCTTGCGGCCCGGTCCAGGGTCGACCTGGTGGAACTCGTGGAAGATCTCCTTCATGTCTGCGTCCGCGATGCCGATCCCGGTATCCGCAACTGAGATCTCCACCGTTTCCTTCACCCGCACGGCGGCGATGGTCACCGTCCCTTCCTCCGGGGTGAACTTGATCGCGTTCGAGACGAGGTTCAGCAGCATCTGCTTCAGCTTGCCGCCGTCGGCAAGCACGTCGCCGGCGCCGTCGACGTTGACACGCAAGGCGATGTTCTTCTTTCCGACGAGGGGCTCGACCGTCTTCGTGACCTGATCGACGGCCTCGGCAACGGAGACCATGCTCAGCCGTAGCTCCATCTGCCCGGCTTCAACCTTGGACAGGTCGAGGATATCGTTGATCAGCCCGAGCAGGTGCTTCCCGCTCGTCAGGATCTGGCTGAGGAACCGCTTCCGCGTCGCGTCGTCGAACTGACCTTCGCGAGCATCCGTCATCAGCTCGGAGAAGCCGATGATCGCGTTCAGCGGAGTGCGCAGCTCGTGGCTCATGTTGGCGAGGAAGACGCTCTTGTGCCGGTTGGCTTCCTGCAGCGCAAGATTCCGCTGCTCGAGCTCAACGATCAGGTTCCGGCGGTCGAGCGCGGTGACGAACGCGCTCATCAGCTGCTGGGTGCGGTTCATCTCGTCGCCTCCGAAGCCGGGCGTGAACGGCCCGGCGAGGACCACCAGGGTGCCGGAACCGGACAGCCCCGCCACGGGCAGCACGATCACGCTGCTGTCGACGTCCGACAGGCTGATTCGGCTGACTCCGCGGTGCAGGCGCGGCAGCAGGCGTCCCAGTTCGACGACCTGCGCAGAATCGACCCCGCGGCTCGCGGTTGCCCTGCCGGCAGCGTCGAACTGGACAGCCGCGGCGCCTCCCACGAGGCGGGTCGCCCACTCGAGCGCGCGTTTGGCGAGCGCGTCCCGGTCCTCGTTCGCGAGCAGGTCCTCCATGAAGGCGCGCAGGCCTTCTTCCTCGGATGCGCGCCACTGCCGGCGCAGCCAGGTCGGTGGCGCGAAGCTCGCGTAGAGCAGGGGGACGATCGCCAGGGCCGCCAGCTCGAAGACGACCTGGATGATGGGTTCTCGAACGAGGAATCCAATCGAGATCGCGAACAAGAGGATCCCAACAAGGCCGCCGAAGCCGATGCTCAGCGAGCGCAGCCTCCACGCCTGGACCGCAGGAAGGTTGCGCGCGACGAGCCAGAAGCGAGCGATCGGCTCGCCCACGCATGCGCACCAGATCAACACCCAGACGACCGCGATGATCGTGCTCGCGGTCCTGCCTACGGAAAGTGCCTGCGCAACGATGAGAAAGACGCTGGCTGCCGCCAACGATGCGATCGCGACGGCATGCCAGCGCCGAGGGAGGGGGATGAGGCTGTCTCGATAGAGGAGCAGCGCGTAACCGGAGCCGGCGAAGCCGAGCAGGTTGAGCGTGCCGAGCAGGGGGATGGTGAAGGGCAGGTGGGCCTGCAGGCGACCGAGTCCGGAAACCGCCGAGAGCAGGATGATGGCGAGGGCGAGGAAACCCATCGACCGGTCTCGGCTCCTCAGCCAGCTGACCGCGGTCACGAGCCCGAGGACCACGAATGCGGCCGCGACCGCGTCTTGCAGCCAGGGAACCAGGGCGTTCATCGATTCACCTCAGGCCGCGCCCAGCGCCGCGAGTGAAGGCATCTCGTTGACGAAAAGCTTCACGACTTCGGGATCCCATTGCCTTCCCGCGCCCGCGCTCAAGATGGCCAGCGCCTCGTCCACCGATTTTCGCTGGCGGTAAGGCCGGTCGTTGACCAGGGCGTCGAAGGCGTCGCTGACCGAAACAATGCGAGCCAGCCTCGGAATGCCGGCGCCTGACAGCCGATCGGGATAGCCGGTGCCGTCGAAGTGCTCGTGATGGTTGCGGATGATCGGGAGGAGAGTCGCGCCTGAGCGCAGCGGCCCGACGATGGTCGCGCCGATGATCGGGTGCCGTTGCATCCGGGCCATCTCTTCGCTGTCGAGCGGTCCTGGCTTGAGCAGGATCGCGTCCGGCACCCCGATCTTGCCGATGTCGTGGATCAGGCCGCCGCGGTAAAGGGAATCGAGATCAGAGGAAGAGAGGCCTAGCCGGGACCCGATCCGCCGCGCCGACTCGGCGACCCTGTGGGTGTGCGCCTCGGTGTATGGGTCTTTGGCTTCGACGGCGGCGGCGAGCGCGAAGATCACGTGCTCGGCGCTGTCGAGCGAGTCGTAGGTGCCTTTCAGGCGCAGCGCGGAGCGCACTCTCGCCACCAGCTCCACTCGGTCGACCGGCTTCGTCATGTAGTCGTCCGCTCCCATCTCGAGCGCGCGCACGCGATCCGCCGTCCGGTCGAGCGACGTGATCATCACGACCGGCACCAGCTTGGACGTGGGATTCGCCTTGATCCGCTTGCACACTTCATAGCCGTCCATGCCCGGCATCTGGACGTCGAGCAGGATCAGGTCGGGGGGAGACGCGCTTATGAACTTGAGCGCGCTAACCCCGTCCTCGGCCGTTCGCACCTGGCATTCGACTCCGGCGAGGCACGCTTCGATCAGCTCGCGGTTGGCGGCCCCGTCGTCGACCACCAGCACGACGGGTGCGTGGTCGGGCCGGGCCAGCTGGCGCGTGACCGGGACGATCGCGATTGGCTCGTCGCCGTGGCCGTTCGGCCAAGCGGCGGGCTTCAGCGCGGCGACGAAGGCGGCGGCGGTTGCGAAGCGGGCTTCCGGGCGCTTCGCCAGCGCCTTGCGCAGAACTTCCTCGATGTGCGCGGAAAGCTCACCCTGGAGCTCGCGGGTCGCCGGCATCGGTTTGGTCACGTGGGAGAGGAGCACGGCTGCCGGCGTATCGGCTCCGAAGGGCACACGTCCTGTCAGCATCTCGTAGGCAACGACGGCGAAGGAGTAGATATCTGAGGCCGGGCCGACGGTCTCATCAGCTGCCTGCTCGGGCGACATGTACTCGGGCGTCCCCATCACGGTGCCCGAGCTGGTCAGCCTGCGCATCGAGCCCGCCATCCGGGCCAGGCCGAAGTCCGCGAGCACGGGCGTGCCGTCCTTGTGAAGCAAGATGTTCGAAGGCTTGATGTCCCGGTGCAGGATGCCGTTGGCGTGCGCGTGGTCGAGCGCGCCGGCCAGCTGCTCGAGTGTGTGCACAGCCTGGCGAAGGTCCATCGGGGTGCCAACCCGGTCGGACAGGGTGCCGCCCTCGACGAGCTCGAGGACGAGGTAGGCCAGGCCTCCCTCATACCCGAAGTCGAAAACTTCCAGGATGTTGGGGTGCTTCAGGCGGGCCACCGAGCGCGCCTCCTGCTGGAATCTCTCGCGGTACTCCGGGTCCTCGGCGAAGAAGTCGGGGAGGACCTTGATCGCGACGTATCGGTCGAGGCCGGGGTGATAAGCCCGGTGCACGGTTGCCATGCCGCCGCGGCCGATGCGCTCCATCACGCGGTAGGGGCCGAGCGCCATCCCTTCGCGGATGTTCATCCGACCACGCCCAGCAGGTCCAGGCGCGCCACAGCCGGCGGCAGGACCATGAATCCGAGCGTCACGGCCAGCACAGCCAGGCTCATGACCGGCCGGCGGCCGGCGGGGACGTCCGCCTCCGCGTTGTCCGCGATTTCAACCCACGAGCCAACCAACCCTTACTCCCTTGCCGGTCAGCGTAGGAAGTAATTACTTAGCGGCTCACGCTCCGAAGGGCCAATTCCCTACCCACCTGGGTAGTTCTGTTAATCCAGACGATCACAGCCACCCGTCCCGCGCCGCGCGGTGGGCGAGATCGGTCCGGTTTGTGGTGCCGGTCTTCTGGAGGATCTGACGGACGTGGAACTTGATCGTGTTCTGGCTGAGGTGGACCTGGGCGGCGATCTCGCGATTCCTCAGGCCTTCCCCGATGAGGCGGAGGATCTGGATCTCGAGCCGGCTCAGCGAGAGGGGCGGCGCCGGTGCCCGCCGCGGAAGCTCGGCGGCCTGGCTCTTGCGAAGTCGATCCTGCATGGCGGCGTTGTCGATGGCGATCGCGGCGACGCTCCCGAGGGCGTCCAGGAAAGAGACCCATTCCTGGTCCGGCGCCAGCGGGGTGCGGTGGTAGACCTCGAGCGCGCCGAGGAGCTTGCCACGCGTGATCAGCGGCACGGCGCCGTAGGCCTTGAAGCCTTCGCGAGCGAACAGCGAGCGCCGGCGGAACTGGGAAAAGGCGCTCAATGCGGTCACGGTCTCGATCCGTCGCCCGATGACAGCCCGTCCCGGCAGGCCCTCGTCCACGGGCAGACGGTAGTCGGGCACCGCCGTGGCCAGGAACCCGGTGCTTGCGGCGAGGGCGAGCATGTTGTCCGGCTCCTCGAGCAGCAAGACGTCAGCCGCGTCGACCTTCAGCTGCGCCGTGACCTGGTCGAGGATCACCTTGAGCGTGAGCCGAAGGTCGGGGCTCGCGCTCAAGGCCAGGCTCAGACTCTGCAGGGAGCCCAGGCGTTCGAGGCGCATCACTGCGTCCTCGTAAAGCTGGGCATTCTCGACCGCAAGCGCCGTCCGATCCGCGACGGCCTGCATCCAGAGGACGTCTTTCTCGGTCAGAGGATTCGAGCTGCGTCGCTCGCACAGAGAAAGGGTGCCGACCGCCGCGCCTCGCGCCCGCATGGGCACCATGAGCAAGCCCATCACCTCGTTCGAAATCGGCAGAGGATGGTCGGCGATGTAACTCGCCACATGCGGATCGGTCAGCTTCAGGATCTCCTCGAGCGCGATCTGTGGCAGGAGGAGGGGCTTGCCCGTCTCGATGACTCGCTGCCTGATGCCGGTGGTCGGCGTCTCTCCTGGCCGCCCGAAAGCGGCCAGGCCACGCTCGAAGTAGTCGACCATCTTGGGGGTGCCGGTGTCGGCCATCACGACCAGCGAAGTGCTTGGATCCTTGTTCAGGAGGGTGGCGACCCACGTTCCAGGTCGCATCTTGCTGAGGGCGCGGGTGACGACCTCGAGGATGGAGCGGGTTTCGAGGCCGGCGTCGGCCAGCTCAGCAAGCACCTCGCTCACGATGTGATCGCCGGCACTCCGGCTCGTCAGCCGGCTGCGCGCGAACAGATGACTGACGTCCGCCATGCTCGCCACGACGCGTGTCACCTCTCCGGAAGGTTCGAGCTGCGGCACCGCGTCGATCTGGAGCCAGACGTCGCTGCCGTCAGGACGAGTAGCCTTCGCCAGCACGCCCCGGATGGTCTGAAGACTCTTCAGCGACGCGGTGACCGGATGCACGGATATCGGTCCCTCGGGAGCTTCGAGAACCAGCCACTCGGCATCCTGGGCGTATGACCCCACGAGGCTGTCCCGGGTCATCCCAAGCAGCGTGATCGCGGCCTCGTTGGCCTCCGTGACGCGGCCGCGGCCGTCATAGACGACGAGCGCACCAGGAAGGTTGTGCCAGCTCAAGCCTGCAACCAAGGTCTTCGAATTATCAGCAGCGGGACCCGCCGTTTGTTAATTAAGTCCCAGAACGAATCCGATCGGTGAGTTCTAGACTGCCCAGATGATCACGGTGCACGCCGCCGAGCAACGCGTCGGCTGGGTTTGCGAGGTTGCCCTCGATCAGGCTGGGGAGCGTACCCACCACACGGTGACGGTGACGCCGGGGGACCTCAATCGCTGGGGCGAGGGCACCCATCGCGAGGACGTCGAGAACCTGGTCGGCCGGAGCTTCGACTTCCTTCTGGAGCGCGAGCCGCCGAGCTCCATACTGCGTCGCTTCGATCTCTCGGTCATCCCGCGCTACTTCCCCGAATACGACCAGGTCTTCGGGCGACGGGCCGGACCGAAAACAGGCTGACCGCGAACCGCGTTACTTCTCGGTGTCGCGAGCCGAGTTTATCCACGCCTTGAGGTCGTCGATCACCGGCTGCGCGAACAGCAATGCGAGCATTGGCACGCCAAGCAGGTTGATCACCTGCCACAGCTCGATCTGCACGCTGCCGGCGCCCGCTCCCTGCGTCGTTCCGCTCCACATGCCGTGCGCGGTGGCGGTGATGGCTGCGAGCGTCAAGCCGCGGCCCTGCCCAGCTTCGGCGCGAGGCATTGCAGCTTCTTCTGAGGGTTTGTGATTTGCATGCTCCTCCTTGCTTGAGGTCTCTGTTTAGGCAACGCCCGCGTGCGGAGCGGATACCGGGGCGCGCGTCTTCACATCTCTATGCCGTCGGGCGCCTCCGCCTTATGCACGTGGACTCGGTTTAAGAGGCGGGGAAGGATTAACCTGCCCCTCGTGGCGGGCAAGTTTTCGGGTTGGAAGGGCGACTTCAAAGGCTTCTTTCTCGGCCTGCGCGCGAACAACAACAAGGCCTATTTCGAGGCGCACCGGCGCCAGTACGAGGATGAGGTCAAAGCCCCGCTGGTGGCCCTTCTTCAGGACCTCGAAGCGGATTTCGGCCCTCCGCGCCGGGTGTCGCGGCCCTATCGTGATATCCGCTTTTCGGCCGACAAGTCGCCTTACAAGCTGAACATCTACGCGGACCTGGAGCGTGGCGGCTACATCGCACTCGACGCCGAGGGCCTGGTCGCCGCCGGCGGCCGCTACATGCTCGAGGACGGGCAGCTCAGGAAGCTTCGCGAGGCGATCGCTTCCGATCGGTCAGGCAAGCAGCTCGTCGCGATCGTCTCCGATCTGCGCAAGAAGGGTTATCAGGTGGAAGGCCAGGAGCTCAAGCGCGTCCCGCCGCCGTACCCGCAGGACCACCCGCGGGCGGACCTGCTGCGCCACAAGCGGCTGATCTACTGGAAACGTTGGCCGGTCGAGCCCTGGATCGCGACGCCCAGCGTTCGCGCGCGCGTCTCCAAGGCCTGGCGGGACGGCGAGGCGCTGAACGAGTGGTGCGCAAAACACATGGACGCCTAAAGCAGTCATCCCCATTTATGCGGAGGGGCCGGACGAAGCACAGTCCTCCCCATTTATGGGGAGGTGTCCGGCGGAGCCGGACGGAGGGGCTGCATCTCGGCCAGTAGTCGCGCCGCCTCGCGCGCGTTCGTCGTGCCGTAGTTGGAGAAGCAGTTGTTGTAGATGACGTGTGTCTGCTTTGTCTGCCCGGCCACAGTGACGATCTTCGGCGTCCAGTCCGCAAGCTCGTCCTCGTCGTACAGGTAGCGGAACCGCTCTGACGGCGCGATGTCCTTCTTCTCCCAGTTCTCCTTGTTGCGCCCGTGGAATCGAAACACGGCGAGCTCTTCGTTGGTCTGGATCACGACCGGAGGCACCGAGCTCTTGAAACCCTGCGGCTCATCGACCGCGACGTAAGGGATCTTGTTGTCCTGCAAGAACTCGACCGTTCGCTCGGCGTTCTTCTCGTTGAACCAGCTCCCGTGCCGGAACTCCACCGCGATGGGCAGGTCGAGACGCTGCCGGGTCTCGAGGATGAGCTCACGTGCCTCGTTCGACGGAAAGACCCATTTCGGGAACTGGACGAAGACCGCGCCCAGCTTCCCTGCCTCGATCAGCGGCTCGAGCGCTTCGCGGAACTGCATGTACACCGCGTCGAGCAGCTCGGCCGGCATGTGCTTGCGATAGATGCGCTTTTTTCCCGTCAGCTCGCTGCTCAGCTCCTCTCGAATCGCTTTGGGCAGCCGAGCCACCTCCGTTGGCTGACCCGTCATCAGTGCGTGCGCTTTGATGTCGAAGACGAAGCTCCCCGGTGTGCGCTCGACCCACGACTCCGCGGTCTTCTTGTAGGGCAGCGCGTAGTACGTCGAGTCGACCTCGACGACCGGGAACTGGCTCGCGTAGAAGCGCAGGCGCTCCTCTGCCGTGCTCACGCCTTTCGGATAGAAGACTCCTGGCGCCGTCATCGTCGGGTCGGTCCAGCTCGCGGTGCCGAAACGCGCCTCGCCCTTGCCGACCTTGATCGGTGTTCGCCCGACGTCGCCGCCCACTTCAGCCCGCCGGCGAGCGACCTCTACACCCGGATCATGCGGATCGGTCTTGGCCACCCGAGCTACGCCAACCACTCGGTGACGAACCTCGCGTTCAAGTGGATGTCGATCTGGCGCAGCCGGCCGGAGCCGGAGTTGACGAATCCGTGTGGCTGCTTGGCGTCAACGACCGCCATCTCGCCCGCATTTACGATCCGCTTCGCCTTGCCGTCGTCGTAGGTGGCGCTGCCTTCGATCACGATGAGTATCTCCACGTAGGGATGGCGATGCAGCCGTGGCCCTTCTCCAGGCGCCACGTCGACGAAGATCACGCACGCGCCAACGCCACCGTGCTGCTCACCGACGAACTCATGAGAAGAAGCGTCGGTGGGCAGCTCGTTTCGCTTGAGAACGGTGATCGTCAATACAGGCGAGTCTAACGACGAGTCGAGCTCAGCCTCTTTTCGAGACGCGCGGTGTACATGACGACCAGCAGGGCGAAGATAAATGTTGGTCCGACGACCATTCCACTCGGCACGCCCGCCAGCACGAGAATGGTCGCGACGACGGCCAGTCCGACCAGAAAACCCATCGCGACCATCGCCGCGCGTGCCTGGCGCTTGCGCCAGGAACGGAACATCATCGCGGCCGCCAGCAGGCAGGCGACATCGAGCGCCGCGACGCGCAGATAGGCGTCGTTCATGGCGCAGGAGGGTTGAAGGGGAGCACGACGCTCCCCTTCCGATTTCCGATCATCCGGCAGCCGGGACCGGCTCCGCGCCGAGACCCGTCTGTGCGCGCACGTCGATCTCGTGGAACTTCTGCTCCGCCAGCCGGCCGGCTCCGGCCAGCTCGCCGAGGTACGTGCCGATGATCGCCAGCGCGAACCCGATGGGGATGCTGACGATGCCGACGTTTTGCAGAGGAAATGCAGGGTGCGTGTTGACCGGCACGGTCCAGCCCGGCCCGATGGCGACGAGCCAGATCGTGACCAGGGATCCGCCGACCAGGGAGGCGACGGCGCCCCAGGTGTTGAACCGCTTCCAGAAAAGCGTGAACAGGATCGCCGGCAGATTGGCCGCCGACGCTATGACGAACGCGACACCCGCGACGAGAGCCGCGGCGTTGGCGGTGGCTCCGACGCGGGCCGCCAGCCAGATGGAGAGCAGCCCCACCAGGCCCGCCGTTATGCGCGCGACGGTGACCTGCTCACGGTCGCTTACGTGTCCGTGGAGGATGTGTGTGCGGATGACGTTGACGTAGAAGTCGTGGCTGAACGCGCCAGACGCCGCCAGCGTGAGGCCGGCCACCACCGCGAGGATGGTCGCGAACGCGACAGCCGCTATAAACGCGAGCAGGAACTCTCCGCCGGTTGTGCCGAAGAATTGGGTGCCGAGGAATTCGGCCAGGCGCGGTGCCGCCAGGTTGCTGTTCGTCTTGCAGTTCGGAGCCACAGTGGCGCAGATCTTTGCCTTGCCCACAAGGGTTGCGGCCCCGAATCCGAGGAACGTGGTCATGATGTAGAAGGACCCGATCAGACCCATCGCCCACACCACCGACTGACGCGCGGCCTTGGCGTTGGGCACGGTGAAGAAGCGCATCAGGATGTGAGGAAGGCCCGCTGTGCCGAGGATCAACGCCATGCCCAGCGAGACGTTGTCGAGAAGGGCAAGGTCGACGCCGAAGGCCTGCTTCTTCCCGTACTGGTAGAGGATGCCGGGGTCGGTGAAGTTCAGCCCGGTCGCCTTGTCCTTCACGCCGGCGACGGCGTCGAAGAAGCTGCCGAAGTTGAACCCGAAATGGAGCAGGACGAGAAAGCTCAGCAGGATCGCACCGCCCATGAGCAGAACGGCCTTCACGATCTGCACCCACGTCGTCGCGATCATGCCGCCGGCAATGACGTACACCATCATGAGGACGCCGACGACGGTGATCGACGGGTCGAGCTTGGTGCCGAAGATGGTCCAGTTGAACCATGGCTTGAGTGTCGAGTCGAGCGTTGGGATGAGGATCTTGATCAAGCTTCCGGCCCCGATCATCTGCGCCATCATGTAAGACGCGCTGACGGCGACTGTCGAGAAGGCAGCGGCCGAGCGCACGGGGATCGGAGACATCCGATACGAGAGGACGTCGGCCAGCGTGTATTTGCCCGTGTTGCGCATTGGCTCGGCGATCAGGAAGAGCACGGTCAGGTAGGCGACGAGCCATCCGACCGAGTACATGAAACCGTCGTAGCCGTTGAACGCAATCAGGCCCGCGATGCCGAGGAACGAAGCCGCGCTCATGTAGTCGCCGGAGATGGCAAGACCGTTCTGCCATCCGGTGATGCCGCGTCCCGCGGCCCAGAACTGAACCGTGGTTCGCGTCCGTCGGGCGGCCCAGCCGGTGATCACCAGGGTGATCCCGACGACGATCAGGAAAAGAGTGAGGGTCAGGTTCATGGCGCCGACCTCCTTCCGCGCGCGGCTCGCTCCCGAACCTTGGCGGCCAGGGGGTCAAACAGGCTGTTCGCCCTTCGGATGTAGAACCAGGCAAGCAACCAGGCGACCACGAACTGCGAGAGCGCAAAGAGGTAGGCGATGTTGACGTGTCCGATCACGTCGGTCCGCATGAATCCGGGAGCGAGACCATTGGCGAGCGGGAGAAGGAAGTAGTAGACAAGGAAGAACGCGGTGGCGGGAAGGACGAAGCGGATCCGCGCGCTGATCAGCCGGCGGAACTCGTCAGTTTGCTCGAGGCCTTCCCAGTAGGCGACGTCCTCGCTTGTCGTCCCAGCTTCTCGAACTTCTCCCGGGCCGCTCTCCGAGGGCTGGGCAGGCAGCGGACGATCGATCTCCATGGACACCTCCCCCCTGGCGGGCAGGAGCCCGCCAACATGGCCGTCAGAGGGAGGTCAGATCAAAGCAACCAGGCCCCCGAATTACACCCCCGAGTTTCGGCTTGCCCCCCCTTGGCCACCCGAACGCTCTCAGATTAGACCTTCGTTCGTGCCTTGTCAGGCCCAGCGAGCACGCGCTGGACCAGCCGCGCCTGCGAGATCAGATGACAGGGCGAGATGAACTCGCGGGTGACCCTCCGCCGCGCCTCCGCGCCCAGGCGGCTCGCCCGGCTCTGATCCCCCAAGAGGCCGGTCACCGCGCGGCCGAATGCCGGCAGGTCTTTCGGGTCGTCGACGAGGACCCCGCTCCGGCCGTCTTCGATCTGGTCGCCGATGCCTCCGACGCGGCTGGCCACCACGGGCCGGCTCTTCCACATCGCCTCGGCGACCGTGAGGCCGAATCCCTCAGCCAGGCTCTTCTGGACAACGATATCGGCGCGTCGCTGCAGCGCGTTGACGATGGCGGCGTTTTCCTCGGTGTCCTCCATAGGGAGCTGCGCGATGGCGACTCGCGATCGCACGGCTGCCGGCAGGGCGCCGCGCCTGTGCTCCAGGTCGCTCAGCATCTCCGGCTGCTCGGGATCGTCATTGACCGAGGTCGGCGCAGGGCCGGCCAGCACAAGCCAGGCGTCGGTCGCGGGCGCGATGTGCCGGGCGAACGCTTCCAGGACGCCGGCGTGGTCTTTGAGCCTGTCCCAGCGCGAGACCTGCAGGACGATCCTGGCGTCACGAGGTGGCGCCGCATTGTCCATGAGGACCGACCGCACCACGCGGCCGGCGGTTCCATCGTGCCTCGTGAAGGTCGCATCGCCGTCGGTTCCCTGCAGCATGCCGCTCGCGTGAAGGATCGCCGTCACCGAGTCAGCCGGGAGGTCCACGTTCTTGGTCGAGAACGGGTCGATGCAGGGCGCGATGATTGCGACGCGCGATTCGTCCAGCCCGTCCCACATGTATGCGCGCCGGGAGAATACGTAGGCCGACGCGGTCGCGAGATATGGGCGCAGGAACGACCACCCGTTGCGCACCACATCGTTGGCCTCGTCCACGCCGATATGACTCCGCCAGATGATCTTGACGCCGCGAGCGTTGAGGGCTGGAATCAGACCGGCGGTCTGAGGGTCGTGAAGGATGGCGACATCACCCGGGCGCATCAGCTCAGCCAGCGCGTCAGCGTTGCGCGACGAGGCCTGCTCGTATGTCGCTTTCTCCAGATCCTCGATCTGCGGGCCATCCGTCCTCACTCCGTGGAGCAGGTTGTGCAGCTTTTTCGTGGTCTCGAAAAACTCGCTCGAGCCCTCGATCACGAGCCACCGCTCGTCGATGCCGGCGCCGCGGTCGTAGGGGATCAACGACGCAAGCAGCTCCGCGACGCCGCCCCCGCGAGCTGTCGAGTTCACGTTCCACAGCACTCGACCCCGCAGTGAATCGGCAAGCCCCGCGGTCTCGTGCTCCAGGTCAGACCAGAGATCCCCGTCGAGCAGGGGCCGAAACCACTCGATGGGAGCCGATCCAACCTCGACCTGCTTGATGGCCGCCTTCACGTTCGCCATAACTGGAAGAACGCGCCGGTGGCGGGGATACGCCCCGTGTGGCTTAAGCCACGTTCTCCACCAGCCCGTCACCAACGATCTGCTCCGAGATCGCCTCGAGAACCTTGGTCGCGGCCGCTTCCGCGGCGGCGGGAGAGAGCCCCGCGGGCGAGCGCCCTTCGAATACGAGCCGAACTGGTTCGGTGTCGACGCGACTCGAGATGGCGCGCAACACTCCGCCGATCTGGGTTCCAGGCTTGAGGTCGTCCTGCAACACCACAGCGACGATGACCGCCCGTGCGCCCGAAATGGGGACGCCAAATACGAGACGCTTGCTGCGGTCGAGCTCTATGGCCTGCCCGCGGTGCCGCGTGAGCCAGAGGTAGACGCGTGCCAGATCGCTTGTTCCATCAGTCTCGATTCGTATAGTGCTCATCTCACCTCGCAACGCTATCGATGTCGCCAGCCGCTTCGATACGTATCCAGTAACCGAATCTGCCTAGCCTTTATTCGTGGCGCAGCGACGCGTGGCTGTCGTTACCGGGGCGAATCGAGGCATCGGGCTCGAGGTCACCAGGCAGCTCGCGACTCTCGACTACACGGTCGTGCTTGGTACACGCGATCTGGCCAGGGGCGAGGCGGCTGCAAGAGAGTTGACCGCCGGTGATCGCGTCATGGTGCGCCGGCTGGACGTGACTGACGAATCGACAATCGACCGGGTGCGGGATGAGATCGCAGAATCATTCGGCTCGCTGCATGTGCTGGTGAACAACGGGCATCAACTACGACACATGGGAAAGCGCTGTCGACGCGGACTTGGAGGTCGTGCACGACACGCTTGAAACCAATCTCTTCGGCGCATGGGGCATGTGTCAGGCCCTGATTCCGCTGCTGCGCAAAAGCAGGCACGGACGCATAGTCAACGTCTCCTCAGAGGCGGGCTCGCTGGCGACCATGGGCGGCGGCGCGCCGGCTTATGCCGCGAGCAAGGTCGCGCTCAACGCGCTGACCCGGATCCTCGCCGCGGACTTGCGGCGTGACCGGATCCTGGTCAACTCCGTTTGTCCAGGATGGGTGGCCAGCGATATGGGCGGCCCGGGCGGCCGTCCGGTCAGCGAGGGGGCGGCGTCCATCGTGTGGGCGGTCGAGCTGCCTGACCGCGGGCCCACCGGAGGCTTCTTCCGCGACGGCCGGCCTGTGCCCTGGTAGCCCTTTTCGCCGGCGACGGGGGTTGATAAGCTCACTGATGGCTGTTTTCTTCGGGCTTTGCGTAGGGGGAAATTGGTATGCGGGGAACTCTTCGTTTTGTGCGTCCGCGCTCGCTCCTGGCCGGGGCCTCGTTGATCGCGCTCGGATTTCCGGCGACCCCGGTCCACGCCGCAACGATCGGGGCGGTCGAGACGTACCTCGTGACGTACAACGCCGGCGCGTCGTCGAAGAATGCCGCGGCCCTGATCGCGGGTGCGGGCGGGCAGCTCGTCTACAACTACTCCCAGATCGGCGTGGTCATCGCAAGCTCCAACCGAAGCGACTTTGGCGCCAAGATGCGATCGGCGGCCGGCGTCGAGGGCGCGTCGGCCACGACCGGTTTCGCGACCCGCGTCAACGATGGAACGCTTGACGCTTCGGGCGTAACAGGCACTCCAACGCAGAACACTCCAGTCAGCGGCGACAGCTTGTCCTGGCGGCAGTGGGACATGACGCAGATCCACGCGTTCGAGGCGCAGACGATAGAGAGCGGCAGCCGGGCCGTGACCGTAGGTGACATTGACACTGGCCTCGACTACACGCATCCCGACCTCGCCGCGAACGTCGATTTCGCGAACAGCGTGTCCTGCATCAACCAGGGCGTACCGGACCAGAGTCCGGCGGCGTGGAACGATGAAAACGGGCACGGCACCCACACCGCGGGCACGATCGCCGCGGCCCGCAACGGCATCGGCATCGTCGGCGTGGCGCCGAACGTCAAGGTCGCCGGGATCAGGGCCGGCAACGCCGCCGGTTTCTTCTTCCCAGAGGCGGTCGTTTGCGCATTCATGTGGGCGGGCACGCATCCCGCGATCAAGGTCACGAACAACAGCTATTTCGCCGACCCGTGGCTGTTCAACTGCAAGAACGACCCTGGGCAGCGGGCGATCTGGAAGGCAGAATCACGCGCGATCAAGTTCGCGATGCAGCAGGGCGTTACGGTGGTTGCGGCGGCAGGCAACGAAGCCGACGACCTCGCGCATCCGACCCAGGACGTCACAAGCCCCGATGACACGACGCCCGTAATTCGCCCTGTGGGCAACGAATGCGTCGTCATCCCGGTGGAGATTCCGGGGGTGATCGGCGTCACCGCGGATGGCAACTTAGGAATGAAGTCCTTCTACTCCAGCTACGGAGTCGGGGCCGTGCAGGTGACGGCGCCCGGCGGCGACAGCATCCTGCAGAAGAATCCTCCGTCGAACCCACTTGGCCGCGTGCTCTCGACGTGGCCCAGCGCACTCGTGGCTAACTGCCTTCCTGCGCGGCGAGTATTCGAGGGAACGACGCTCTACTGCTATCAGCAGGGCACATCGATGGCCTCGCCGCACGTGGCCGGGGTCGCCGCCCTGATCGCGAGCCTTGGCATCACCCAGCCTGGGAGGGTTCAGGCGCGGATCAACAACACCGCCGACCCGAA
>WNGI01000044.1_pt1 | contig 72086 bp, 60 predicted proteins | sample 5400621 | NCBI WGS metagenome assembly WNGI01 (sample SAMN13153374, study PRJNA577476) | soil metagenome | isolation source: 20 cm soil or saprolite under Garry oak tree replicate 1 | place: USA:California | collected 2016-06-15 | reverse complement strand
CGGCCGGGGAAAACCTAGCGGCGGGCCTCCCGGAGTCAAGGCCGCGGCGCGGTGCCTGGTGTATCAGCCCGATATGACCGACCGCCGCAGCTTCGTCGCATGGCTCGGCACCCTGCCGCTCGGCGGCAGGCACCGCCCGTTGGGCTCCCCCCCGATTGTCATCGAGGCGACGCCGACCGCGCTCTACCAGCAGCCCGATGGCCGCAACAACCTCGTGCGGGTCGCCGTGACGGGCCTGGACGCTCCGGCGGCGCGCGCCCGCGTGACCGACCGTCGCGGGACGCTCGTCGGGACCGCGGGACTGCTGCCGACCGGCGCGAGTCTCGCAGGCGAGCTCTGGGTACCCCTCTCACGGGCGCTCGGAGCCGAGTTCCAAATCGACGTCGAGGTGGGAAAACAGCGCGTCGGGCGCCGGCTCGTGCGGCTGGTTCCGCCGCGGCGCTGGACCCTGTACTGGATCGCCTCGAGCCACACCGACGTCGGCCTCACCGGGCTGGAGGAAGAGTCCCTCGAAGTGCACCGCCGGAACCTGGATGCCGCACTGGCCCGGCTGCCGGCACACACCGACTTTTGCTGGACCGCGGAATGCGCGCTTCAAGTCATTTCGTTTGTCGAGAACCGCGCTCCCCGCGCCGGGGAGGCGCTCGCGCGGGCGCTGCGCGACGGCAGAGTCGGATTCTCCGCCGTGTTCGCCCAGCTGCTGACGGGGCTCCTCGACCACGAGACCTTCGCGCGCGTCCTCTGGCCCGCGGGCCTGTTCGCCCGCGAGCATGGATTGGGCTATCGCGCAGTGCAGCTCGCCGATGTGCCCGGCCAAGTGCTCACCTTCCCCACCCTGCTGGCCGCCAGCGGGGTGCGCTACCTCGCGAGCGGCGTCAACGCGGAGCGGGCGGCGCCGCTGCTCTCTCCGGCCGACGCCGCGCGCGCCCAGCTCGGGGGGGCCGGGGGGGGCGGGGTGGGTGACTGGACCACGTACCCTCAGCTGTATTGGTGGGAGGGACCGGATGGGAGCCGCGTGCTGCACTGGCGCTCCGACCAGTACGCCGACGGCTCGCGCTTCGGGTTCGACGTGGATGCCGCCGAGATGGGCCGACGCCTCTCCGACTGGCTGCTCACCCATCCCGTGTTCCTGTCCCCCGGTTATCCCTACGACATCGGGTTGTTGAGCGGCGCCACGGGCGACAACGGCCTCCTGGACGAGCGCGTGGTCGCGAACGTAGAGGAGTTTTCCCGGCGGTTCGCCTACCCCCGGCTCGTCGCCGCGCGCCCGGAGGACTTCTTTCGAGAGGTGGAGCGGCGTTGGGGCACGAAGCTCCCCGTGCGGCGCGGCGACACCGGGTGCTACCGCGAGGACGGCGCCGCGTCCACGGCGGCGGAGCTCGGGCGCTACCGCGCGGCCCAGCTGGTCGCCCGGGCCGCGGAGCTGCTCGCGCTGTGGGACGAGCGGACCGAGCCGCCGGGCGCCGGCTCGCCCGACCGGATCGAGCAGCGGGCCCGGGCGCGCCGGGGGATGTGGCGGGATCTGCTGCTGTTCGGCGAGCACACCTGGGGGTCATCGGCCAGCGGATCGGATCCCGACGGGGCGGCCGCCGTGGCGCAGTGGCGATACAAGCGGCGCTTCCTGGACGACGCTGCGGCCGCCGCCGACGCCCAGGTCGCGGCCGCGCTGCTCCGGATGGGCCTCAGCATCGGCGGAAGCGGGGGTGCCGGCCGCGTCGTGTTCAACGCCTCGAGCTGGGCGCGGAGCGACGTGCTGCGAGTGCCCGACGGCGCGGCACGGCGGCTCGCCCACGACGGCCGGGAGTGGCCGGCGGTGGATCTGCCCGACGGGTCCGCCCTGGTCGTGGCACGAGATGTCCCGGCGCTGGGGTATCTGGCGCTCACGGAAAGTGAGCGAGCGACAAACCCACCGCAGGACGACGGCGCCGCGCTCGAAGCACAGGCTGGGGGCTTCCACGTGGTGCTCGATCCGGCGAGCGGTGCGATCCACTCGCTCACGACCGGCGACGGCGTGGAGCGCGTCCGGCCAGCCGCGTGGTCGGGCCTGAACCAGCTCGTGTACGTGCAGGGCGGCGCGCACAGCGCCCTCTGGACCGGTCGGGCGCGCGACGAGCTGCGCGCCGTCCCCGACCTCACCCTGAGCCAGGCGGCGCTCGTGTCGGCGCGCCGCGAGCGGCTCCCGGGCATCGGCGCCCGGCTCATGATGGAGCGCACGCTGCAGGGCTGCACCGGCGTCACGACGGTCGTGACACTGTACGACGAGCTCCCGTGGCTGGATATCGAGAACCGGGTGACGAAGCCCGCCACGCTCGACAAGGAAGCACTGTACGTCGCGTTCCCGTTCGCGCTCACGAAGCCCACGGTCGAGGTCGAGGTGCCGCTCGGGCGGATGACGGTGGAGCGCGACCAGCAACCCGGCAGCTGCCGGGACTGGTACTGCCACACCCACTGGGTGTGGCTGCACGACGCGGCGGGGGGAATCCTCTGGAGCGGCCCCGACACGCCGCTCTTCACGCTGAACGACATCTTCCGCGGTCAGTGGCGCCGGCGGATCGAGCCGGACGGCACGCTGTTCGCGTACGTCCTGCACAACTACTGGCCCACGAACTTCGCCGCCCGCCAGGGCGGGCAGTTTTCGTTCCGCTACCGCATCTCGGCCCTTCCGCCGGGCGGCGACCGAGCCGAGCCGGCCCGGCGCGGCTGGGCCGCATGCGACCCGCTGTACGTGAGCGCGCCGTACGCGAGCGCCGGCGCGGGCCCGCTCCCCCGCAAGGACTCCGCGCTGTTCATCCCGGATCCCGGCGTCGCCGTCGTCGGCGCGAAGCCGGCAGACGACCGCGCCGGCGTGGTCGTGAAGCTCGTCGACGTGGCCGGTGCCGCGCGCGCCGTGGCCGTCTGGCCGGGGGCTTACGGCTTCCGCGGTGCCCGTCGCACGAACCTCGTCGAGATGAACGGCGACCGCGTCCCCGTCGCGCCGGACGGTCGCGCCACAATCGAATTGCCCGCGTGGGGCGCGGCGGCACTGCGACTCTTTACATCACGGGAGGGTGCCGATTAACTATTGCCCTATGACCAAGCCGACCACGCTGGGCGACCTGAAGCAGACCGAGTGGGCGAGTCCCCCCCGGATCCAACGCACCGTCAAGGACGAGCTGCGCGAGAATCTGATCTGTCTGCTCGAGAATGGCTCGCCGCTGTTCCCGGGTATCGTGGGCTACGAGGACTCCGTCATCCCGCAGCTCGTCAACGCCGTCCTGTCCCGGCACAACTTCATCCTCCTGGGCCTGCGCGGGCAGGCGAAGAGCCGTATCCTGCGCCAGCTCGTCACGCTGCTCGACGAGGAGATTCCGATTCTCGCCGGGAGCGAGGTGAACGACAACCCGTTCGCGCCGGTCTCGAAGTTCGGCCGCGAGCTCGTGGCCGAACACGACGCCCGGACCCCGATCGCCTGGCTGCCGCGCGAGTCCCGCTTCGTGGAAAAGCTCGCGACCCCCGACGTCACCATCGCCGACATCATCGGCGACGTCGATCCCATCAAGGCCGCCCGGGGCGGTCACCTGCTGTCCGACGAGCTCACGATGCACTTCGGGCTCCTGCCCCGGGCGAACCGCGGCATTTTCGCGATCAACGAGCTCCCCGACCTCGCCGGGAAGATCCAGGTGGGCTTGTTCAACATCATGCAGGAGGGGGACGTCCAGGTCAAAGGCTACCCGGTCCGCCTGAACCTGGATGTGGCGCTCGTATTCACGGCCAACCCCGAGGATTACACCGCCCGCGGCAAGATCATCACGCCGCTCAAGGACCGCATCGGATCCGAGATCGTCACTCATTACCCCTATACGGTCGAACTCGGCGCCGCGATCACCCGCCAGGAAGCCTGGCTCGAGCGCACCGGGCGGCCGCTCAAGCTGCCCGACTTCGTCGCGGAGCTGATCGAGCGGGTCGCCTTCGAGGCGCGCGAGGATAAGCGGGTGGACCGCCGTTCGGGTGTGTCGCAGCGGCTCCCGATCAGCGTGCTCGAGAACGTGGTGTCGAACGCCGAGCGACGCACCGTCACCACCAAGGAAAAGACGGTGGTCCCCCGCATCTCGGACATCTACGCCGCGCTGCCCGCGATCACGGGGAAGCTCGAGCTCGAGTACGAGGGCGAGCTGCAGGGCCCCGAATCGATCGCCAAGGACCTGATCCGACGCGCCGCCGGCAAGACGTTCGAGTCCCGGGTGGGCGGCGCCAACGTAGACGACATCGTCCACTGGTTCGACGAAGGCGGGGCGCTCAAACTCTCCATCGACGAGCGCTCGGAGACCTGCCTCAAGGGTTTCAGCGTCGTCCCCGGCCTGCTCGACCTGGTGGACCAGGTGGGCCTCGCCGCGAAGAAGGACCCGGGCACCATGGTCGCGGCGTGCGAGCTGGTGCTCGAGGGCCTCGTGGCCGAGAAACGGATCTCGCGCACCGAGGAGCTGGGCTACGTGCGCGCGCGCGCGGAGCCGAAGGGGCCGGGGTACGGGAAGACCGGTGGTGGAGGAATCGGCGGGGGACCGAATCTGTTCCAGTAGTCCGTCATCCGTTATCCGTTATCCGTCATCCGTAGACGGATAACGCCTCCCTGCAACGGGCAGTATCTTCCCCGCGTCACCTCCCTCCGGAGATCCCATGGGCAAGCTCGTCGGCGGCGCGGTCCTCCTCGTCATCGCGTTTTCCCTGCTCCTCGCCGCAGCCGCCGTGCGCGCCCAGCGCCCCGGGCCGATCTCCAACCTGCTGCGCTTCGCCGGCTTCGCGGTCGGCGTCCTCGCCGTCCTGTTCGCGACCGGGTCGGCGATGGTCGTGATCGACCCCGGCGAAGTCGGGGTGCGTCACGCCTTCGGCTATGTAGACCCGGGACCGCTGCTCGCCGGCATCCGCTTCGTGCCGCCGTGGTCCTCGATCGAGCGGTATTCGACCCGCGAGGAGCAGTGGCCGACCCGCGGGGAGCAGATCGAAGCGATCGAGGCGCTCTCGAGCGAGCAGATGGGGATGCACGTCGAGGTGTCGATCCGCTGGCAGATCGACCCGATGCAGGCACCCAAGATCTTCACGGAGATCGGCAAGGAAGACCAGATCCGCGGCGCCGTGCTCAACGCCATCCGCAAGGGCGTGCGCGACGGCATGGTGCAATACTCCATCAACGACATCTCCAAGCGCACGCAGATCGCGAACACGATGGAAGGGCTGGTCGACTCCGCCCTCGTGACGAGGCCCCGCGCCGGCGGTGGGAACTTCCGGATCGCGACGGTGACGGCATTCTTTCTCCGGGACCTGCAGCCCCCACCTCAGGTGGTGCAGGCGATCAACAACAAGATCGCCCAGGAGCAGCAGATCGAGACCGAACGCCACCGCGTCGAGGTCGCCCGCCTCCAGACCGAGCAGCAGCGGCTCCTCAACCAGACGCTCTCCCCAGAAGCGCTCACCAAGCAGTGGATCGAGGTGCTGCACGACATGAAGAGCTCCAGCAACCTGATCATCTTCGTACCGACCGAAGGCGGGCTGCCCCTGCTCAACATCAGCGAGCTGCGCAAGAACCTGAAGCCCTGAGATGGCGCCGCCCGTCATCACGATCACTCGGCAGTATGCCTCCGGCGGCTCGGAGGTCGCCCGCCTCGTGGCGGCGGCGCTCCGGTGGGAGGTGATCGACAACGAGTTCGTGGACGAAGTCGCGCGCCGGGCGGGGCTGCCTCCCGACGCGGTGGCCCAGCGCGAGGAGCGGGCGCCGGGATTGCTGGAGCGCCTCGCGCGCGCCCTCGCGGCGGGCTCGCCCGAACTGTTCATCGCAACCGCCAGCGTCCCGCGCGTCGAGCCGGACGAGGCGGCGATCGTTCAGCTGACCGAGCGCGTGATCGCCGAGGCGGCGGCGCACGGTCGGATCGTCTTGGTGGGCCGCGGCGCCCAAGCCGTGCTCGCGCAGCGGCCCGACGCGCTGCACGTCTACGTCGTCGCCGGGAAGCCGTGGCGCATGAAGCTCGCCGTCGAGCACCTGGAGGTGACCCCGGCCGACGTAGAGAAAGTCGTCGACGAAACCGACCGGCAGCGCGACCAGTACGTTCGAACCTATTACGGGCGGCATCGCCCGGACGTGGTGAACTACGATCTGGTGGTGAACACGGAGAGGCTGGGAATCGACGGGGCGGCGGCGCTCATCGTGGACGAAGCACGCCGGAGGAACTGGAGGTGATGAGCGCGGTCCTCCCCCGGTCGGCGGCGCTCGCCGCGTGGCTCTCCCTGGCCTGCGGGCACCGTCCGACATCCGCACCGCTCGTGCCGGTGGTCGCGGTCCCGTTCGATGCGTACGGAGGCGCGATCTACGTGCCCGCGGTGATCAATGGCGACTCCGTCTGGCTCATGCTCGACACCGGCCTCTCCCGCACCGGGCTCGACCGGGACTGGGCCCGGAGCGTCGGGATCGCGCAGGCCCCGGCGCCCGGGGGTGACGAGGAGGCCCTCACTGCGGCCCCCGCGACCGCCGTCGTGGACACGATCCGCTTGGGAGAGCTCACCCTCGCAAACCACCGCGTGGCGCTGTATCCGCTCCACGGCTTGAGCGAAGCGAGCGGGCGACTCGAAGTGGGCCTCGTAGGGCACGACGTCCTGCAGCACTACGCCGTTGAGATCGACTACCGGCAGCGGCGCGTGCGGTTGTTCGACGCGGCGCGGTACCACTATCGGGGCGCGGGCACCACCGTGCGATTCACTGCGGACGCGGACCTCCCGCTCCTCCGGGCGCAGGTGAAGGTCCGAGGCCGCCGCGCCATCCCGGCCCGGTTGCTGCTCGATACGGGCGCGTCGGGCCTGTGCCTGATTCTCACGACCCCATTCGCGGAGCAGCACGGCCTGGGCAGCGTGGCCCCGGCCATCCAGGCGCCCATCGGGACGGGCCTGGTGGGCGAGCTCCACGGGACCATCGTCCGGCTGCAGGAGGTCCGGCTCGGCGGGCTGACGGTCACTTCGCCGACCACCGGCCTGGGCGGCGAGTACAAGGGCTTCCTGTCGCGAACCGACATCGACGGCGTCATCGGCAACTCGGTGTTCGAGGGAACGCGCCTGATCGTCGACTATGTGGGCCGCCGCGCCATCGTCGAGCCACGACCCGCCGACGGCTCGCCGTGCGATTTCGACATGAGCGGGCTGCGGCTCGCCGCCCGGGGACCGGAGCTCGCGCACATCATGGTCGATTACGTCGTCCCGCACAGCCCCAGCGCCGAAGCGGGGATCGCCGTCGGCGACGAGCTCCTGCTGATCGACGGACGGGGCGTCGCCGCGGGGGACCTGAGCGACGCTCGCAAGGCCCTCCGCGCCGACGGCGAGGTGCGCCAGCTCGTGCTGCGCCGCGAGGCGGACACGATCCGGGTGACGCTGAAGCTGAGAAAGCTGTTGTGAAGGATGGTGGAGGATCGTGAAGGATGGTGGAGGTTGCTCCGTGCGACCTCCACCATCTTCCACCAACCTCCACCATCCTCCACCAACCTTCGCTACGGCGTCAGCCGTAGCGCCGGCACTCGCCAAGCGACCAGCGCCGCGCCGATGAGACAGCCGATTCCGCCCAAGGCGATCGCGAAGGGTGCGCCGGTATGCTCGGCGACGAGGCCGGCCTGGAACGCACCGAGCGGCGCCATTCCCACGAACACGAAGGCGTAGAACGCCATCACCCGGCCCCGCAGCTCGTTGGGAACGAGGGTTTGGAGCATGGTGTTGGCGAGCGCGGTGGTCACGATCATGGCGCAGCCGGCGAGGGCCAGGAGCACCAGTGCCACCCCGATGGAGCGGACAGCGGCGAACAGCACCAGCAGCGCGCCGAACGCGGCGCCACCGTCCAGCAGCGCCGCACCCTTGCGAACGCGGCGCCCGCGGAGCGCGAGCCCGAGCGCGCCGAGCATCGCCCCGACGCCCACCGCCGCCATGAGCACTCCGTAGCCGCGGGCGTCGGTGTGCAGCACGTCCCGGGCGACCACCGGCATCAGCACGATGAATGGGAAGCCGAGCACGCTGAACACGGCGACCAGCACGACGAGCGCCGACACACGGGCGTCGCTCCGGATGAACGCGATGGCCTGGCGCACCCCCTCGCCGGCCGAGGTGGCCGCGCCGTCGGACACGAAGGGGGGGAGGCGCATCGCCAGGAGCCCGGCGATGACGGCGATGTAGCTCACCCCGTTCAACAAGAAGCACATGCCGACGCCGGCCGCACCGATCACCACGCCCGCGACGGCCGGGCCGACGATCCGCGCCGCGTTGAACATGGACGAGTTCAGCGCGATCGCATTCATCAGGTCGTCCCTGCCCACGAGTTCCGCGATGAATGCCTGGCGGCCGGGAATGTCGAACGCATTGACGATCCCGAAGAACACCGCCAGCACCATCACCTGCCAGGTCGTCACCCGGCCGGCCCACACGAGCGCCGCCAGCGCCAGCGCTTCGAGCATCTGCAACGCTTGTGTCCACACGATGAGGCGGCGCTTGTCGACCCTGTCCGCGACGACGCCCCCATACAGCGTGAACAGGAGGACCCCCAGGGACCTGAGCGCCTGGGTCAGGCCGACGGCGAACGGAGAGTTGGTGATCTCGAGCACCAGCCATCCGAGCGCGATCGATTGCATCCAGGTGCCGATGAGCGAGATGCCTTGACCGAAGAAGAAAAGTCTGAAGTTGCGGTGGGAGAGCGCTCCGAGTCGAAACGTGCGTGCGGCTTCGTCCATTGCGGGAAAGCTCGCCGCCGCCCGATATTTCGGGTAGGGAGCCCGATGAAATACACGACGTACAGCCGCTACCTCCCCGAGCTGGCCGATACGATCAACCTCCAGGCCCTGCTCGATCAGCTCGCCGACTTCCTTCTCCAGTCGGGCTTCGCCGGAGGCGCGTACTCGCATCCGTTCTGGGGCGAGTTCGGCGAAGAGGAGTCCGACCGCTCTCTCGACGCCCTGCGGCAGGCGATCCTCCAGGCGCTCATGGACTCGGGCCAGCTGACGCCCGAGATGCTCAAGCTGTTGCGCGGCGAATCGACCGGCGACGCGGCTCGAGACGCCGAACTCGAGCGTCAGCTCGGCGAGCTGCTCGACAAGATCGTCCAGAAGCTCATGGACGAGGGCTACCTGAACGTGACCGAGGCGCCCAAGGTACCCTCCGGGCAGCAGCCGCTGTTCGGTCCGGGGGGGATGGCCAAGGAGGCCGCCCAGCAGGTGCAGTTCAATCTCACCGAGAAGGGCATCGATTTCCTCGGCTACCGCACCTTGAAACACCTCCTGGGGAGCATCGGCAAGTCGAGCTTCGGGGCGCACGACACCGAGCACCTCGCGACCGGCGTCGAGGCCGAGGCGGCGAGCAAACCGTACCAATACGGCGACACGCTCAACCTCGACGTGAACGCCACGCTCACGAACGCGCTGCAGCGCGAGGGGCTGGGCGTGCCGATCAACCTCGAGTACGACGACCTCATGGTGCACCAGGCCGAGTACCGCTCGTCATCGGCCACGGTGCTCATGCTCGATTGCTCGCACTCCATGATCCTGTACGGCGAGGACCGCTTCACGCCCGCCAAGAAGGTAGCGCTCGCGCTCACCCACCTGATCCGCACGCAGTTCCCGGGCGACACGCTGCGAGTGGTCCTGTTCCACGACACGGCGGAGGAAATCCCGCTCGCCCAGCTGGCGCGCGCCCAGGTGGGGCCGTATCACACGAACACCGCCGAGGGGCTCAAGCTCTCGCGCCGGATGCTGTTGTCACAGCGCAAAGACATGCGCCAGATCATCATGATCACCGACGGCAAGCCGTCGGCGCTCACGCTCCCGGACGGACGGATTTACGTGAACTCGATGGGCCTCGACCCCCAGATCCTCCAGGCCACCTACCGGGAGGTGGCGCTGTGCCGGCGCTCGGGGATCATGATCAACACCTTCATGCTGGCGCGGGACCGGAGTCTCGTGGAATTCGTGAAGAAGGTGTCGGCCATCTGCCGCGGGAAGGCGTACTTCACGAACACGATGACGCTCGGGCAGTTCATCCTGATGGACTTCATGCGGAGAAAGACCCGCCGGGTCAACTGACGTCCGCGGAGGCCCAACATCCCTGTCGACTGGAGGCGGACGCATGCCGCTGGTCCGTATTTCATTGATGAAGGGGAAGCCCGCGGTCTTCATCCAGATCACGTTGAACGAGGGACGGACAGTCGAATTGAAGAAGCTGTTCTATCGAACGGTGACGGAGCGCCTGCACGCGGATTTGCGCGTCCGCCCGGAAGACGTGTTGATCAACCTGGTGGAAGTGAAGAAAGAAAACTGGTCGTTCGGCCGCGGCATCGCGCAATACGCGTGACGTGCCGTCAGCGCCCGCCGCGACTCGCCGCCTCCCCGTACACCAGCCGTGACAGATCCGCCACGAGATTGTGGGCAACGCTGTCTTCCTTGATGCCGCCGGTCAGCACCACCAGCACGTAGCCGACGCCAGCCGACGGGTAGACGAGCGCGGCGTCGTGATACACCACCTCGCCGATCCACCCCGTCTTGTGCGCGACGCGCGTCCCCGGCGGCAGGCCGACCGGGATCCCCTCGTTGAACTCCTGCCGGCCGAGGATCGCGAGCATCGAGTCGCAGGCGCCGCGGCTGGCGGCGCGGCCGGTGGCGATCGCACCGAGCAGCACCCCCAGGTCGCGGGCGGTGGTCGTGTTGTTCAGCCCGGCCCGGTACGCCGCGCCGTCCTCCACGCCACGCAGCACCTGAATCGACCATGCGCCCAGCGCGCGCGCCGACGCTTGCGCGCGTGATGCGCCGACCCGCTCGATCAGGATGTTGGTGGCCAGATTGCTCGAGCGGGTGATCATGAGCTCGAGCAGCTCCCGCACCGACCGGTTCCGCCCCACCAGCGCATACAGCGTCGAGTCCGAGTCGTCCTCCCTGCCGACCGTGAATGCCGCGCCTGGGACGAGCGAGGGGAAGGCGGTGTGTACGGTGAGCGAGTCGTCGAGGCCGAGCAGGCCGGCGTCCGCATCCCGGAAAATCTGGATCATCACCGGGACCTTCATCGTGCTGGCAGCGTGCAACCGCAGGTTCGCTCCAATGAGGATGGAGTCGGGACGCGCGAGGTTTCGGTAGTAGAGGCCGACGGCCTGGGCCGGTGCCCGTGCGATCCGAGCCTCGAGCCGGTCACGCAGCGCGCCCGCATCCTGACTCGCGGCCGGGGCTGCGGCTCCCGGCAACACGCCGATCAAGAGCAGGCAGCGTCGGAACATGGACCGAAGATAAGGGCTAAATTGCCGTGTGCCCCAGCCTGCCATTTTTGGTACCCACGAAGAAAAGACGCTGGCCCAGATGCGGGACGTGGCGACGCGGGCCGAGCGCGTGGCCCTCATGGCAGACGGTCACCTGGGCTACGTCATGCCGATCGGCGGCGTGGCGGCGTACCGCAACAAGGTGAGCGTGGTCGGCGTGGGCTTCGACATCGCCTGCGGCAACGCGGCGATTCGCACCGACCGCCGGGTCGACGACCTCCCCCGGCCCGAGCTCGACCGCCTGGCGGACCAGATCCAGCAAACAATCTCATTCGGCGTGGGCCGCTCGAACCGCGCGGATGACGCACCCACCGACCATCCGCTGTTCGAGCATCCCGCCTGGGAGGCGGTGCCCGGACGTCACGAGCGGGATGGTCTACGCGCCAAGGCGCGAAACCAGCTCGGCACGGTCGGGAGCGGCAATCATTACGTGGACGTGTTCGCCGACGAGAACGGGGACGTCTGGGTGGGCGTGCACTTCGGCAGCCGCGGGCTCGGCCACACCGTCGCGTCGGGCTTTCTGGCGCTCTCACAAGGGAAGCAGTGGGGCGAGCGCGTGCCGGAGGCGGAGGCGCTGTTGGCGCTCGACCAGCCGCTGGGACACGACTACTGGCACTTGATGACGCTCGCCGGGGAGTACGCCTACGCGGGGCGCGAGTGGGTGGCGCGCAAGGTGGTGGCGCTGCTCGGCGGTCGGGAGCTCGAGCTGGTCCACAATCACCACAACTTCGCGTGGAAGGAGACCCACGACGGGACGGAGTACGTCGTGGTGCGCAAGGGAGCGACGCCGGCGTTTCCGGGGCAAAAGGGGTTCGTCGGTGGCTCGATGGGGGACGACGCGGTCATCATCGAGGGTGCCCGACACGACTCCCCGCTGCAGCGGGCGTCGCTCTACTCCACGGTGCACGGCGCGGGTCGGGTGATGTCACGCACCGAGGCGCGCGGCAAAGTGAACCGCCGCACGGGCGAGCTGATCCGGCCCGGCCGGGTCACGTGGGACATGTTGCGGTCGTGGGTCGGTGGGAAGGGTGTGATCCTGCGCGGCGGCGGGCTGGACGAGTCGCCGCACGCCTATCGCCGGCTGCCGGACGTGCTGGCCGCGCAGGGCGACACGGTCACGGTGCTCCACACGCTCACGCCCCTGATCGTGGTGATGGCGGGTGAGAGGGAGTTCGATCCCTACAGGGACTAGACGGAACGGCTTGCAGGCGCGACACTGAGCTCCACGCCCCGTCGAGGCGATAGCCGGGGCCTTTGATGCGAACTGGACCAGAGACTCGATCAAGAACTCGAGTCCACGGAGGTTTCTCATGCCTCGCCTCTTCACGGCCATCGTCCTGCCACTGCTCCTCGCGCCGAGCCTGGGCGTCGCCCAAAGGCCGGACATCCGCGCGCAATCGAGCCATGCGGCGTTTGTCATTCCCACGACCTCCGTTACTCGCCTCTCGAGTGGAGAGGGTACCAGGGGCCATTTCTGGGCAGGCGCTGGCATCGGTCTGCTTGGCGGTGCCCTCATCGGCGGTGTGATTGGGTCGACTACGGAATTCTGCCTTGACAGCTGCACTGCTGCCGAGGCCCGATCCGGCGCGATCAAGGCTGGGGTCATCCTCGGCGCGTCGGCGGGGTTTCTGCTCGGTGGCGTCATAGGCGCGCTAATTCGGTCCGACCGGTCGAGCTCGGCTTCCTTCAACGACCATCGCATTAGCGTGGGTCCGCGTCTGGGCGCCCCCGGGTTTACTGTGGATGTCAGGTTCTAGTCGACCTGGCTGCCTCCGACAGCGGCCGACGGCGCTTATGGGAGGACGGCGAGACACTCGTGGTGAAGTGCGGCGACGACGAGCGCGACTTTCGGATGCGGGCCGATCCTAGGACGTTCTTCACCACCGAGCGCGCCAAAGCGGTTGATTGCCGAATATGAAAACCGCGGCGCAGGAACGAAGCGGAGGGCGTGACCGCGAACCCTGCCGTCTTGGTCCGCGGGTGAACCCGCGAACTCATCAGACGCCGCAACAATGGGGCGGCGTAGTATCGGGAAGAATCCCGCCCGCCATTTGATTAAATTGCGTTCGTGAGCGAGTTCGTCTTCGGTACGCACAACGCCGCCTTCGTGCAGGTCATGTACGAGCAATACCTGCGCGATCCCGCCTCGGTCGGGGAAGAGTGGCGGAATCTCTTCGACAACGGGAAGTTCGCCGACCTTCCGGTGATCCCGACGAGCCGCGACGAAGTGCTGTCGGGAGGCGGGATGCGGGATGCGGGAGGCGTGGCCGCCTCGGCACAACCGCATCCCGCATCCCCCATCCCGCCTCCCGGTCTCACTCCGATCACCGGCCCCGCGGCGCGCCTCGCGCAGAACATGACGGACTCTTTGTCCGTGCCCACGGCGACCTCGTTCCGGGAGATCACCGTCGACGTGCTGGACGCGCGGCGGCGAGAGTTGAACACCCAGCTCACGACAGCGGGCAAGAAGGTCTCCTACACGCACCTGATCGGATACGCGATCGCCCGGGCGGCGCGCGAGCTTCCCGTGATGACCCATGCGTTCCGGGACGTCGACGGCAAGCCGCACCGCTTCGATCCGCACGCGGTGCACCTCGGCCTGGCGGTGGACGTGGAGAAGAAGGACGGCAGCCACGCGCTGCTCGTCCCGGTTATCAAACACGCCGAGGGCATGGACTTCGCGACGTTTTATGCGACGTACGAGACGCTGGTCGAGAAGGCTCGCACCAACAAGCTCGTTCCCGACGACTTTGCGGGCGCCACGATCACCCTCACCAACCCCGGCACCATCGGCACGGTTGCATCCGTACCGCGCCTCATGAAGGGCCAGGGCTCGATCATCGCGACCGGCGCGATCCGGACCATCGGGGGCGCCAAGGTCATGACGATCACTTCGACCTACGATCACCGGATCATCCAGGGAGCGGAGTCGGGACTTTTCCTGCGACGGCTCGATGAACTGCTTCAGGGCGAGGAAAACTTCTACGGTGAGGTGTTCGAGAGTCTGCGCGTGCCGGGAAGCGGGATGCGGGATGCGGGAAGCGTCCCCGCCACCGCCCCAACGCATCCCGCATCTCGCATCCCGTATCCCGACGAGCTAAAGCACGTCGCCGCGGCCATGGCATTGGTGAAAGCGATCCGCAACTTCGGCCACATGGCGGCGCGGCTGGACCCCCTCGGCTCCGACCCCCCGGGCGATCCGGCGCTCGATCCCGGACCCCTCGGGCTCAGCCCCGAGATCATGGCGCGGATCCCGGCAGACCTGCTGCGGATCTACGTGCCCGGACGGACCCTGGCGGAGGCGTATCCCAGGCTGCAGGAGACGTATTGCGGCACGATCGCCTACGAGGTCGAGCACATCGGCAGCCACCAGGAGCGCGTGTGGCTGCGCCAGGTGATCGAATCGGGGGACCACCGTAAGCCGCTCTCGCCGGAGATGAAGCGCCAGCTGCTCGCCCGCCTCACCGCGGTCGAGACCCTCGAGCGCTTCCTCCACAAGGCGTACCTCGGCCAGAAGCGGTTTTCGATCGAGGGACTGGACGTGCTCGTGCCGATGCTCGACCAGACGATCGAGCTCGCCGGCGTGAGCGGCGCCCGGCGCGTGGTGCTGGGGATGGCGCATCGCGGCCGGTTGAACGTGCTCGCCCACGTGGTCGGCCTTCCGTACGAGACGATCTTCGCGGAGTTCGAGGGCGGGCGGCACGTCGAGGGGACGCTCACACCCGAAGGCGGCACCGGCGACGTGAAGTATCACCACGGCGCGGACGGCGTGTACCAGACCGCCGCGGGCAAGCCCGTCAACATCACCCTCACGCCCAACCCGAGCCACCTCGAAGCGGTGAACCCGGTGGTCGAAGGGCGGGCCCGCGCCAATCAGACGAATCGTCGCGGCAAGGACGCGATCCACGATGGTACGGTGGCGCTCCCCGTGCTGATCCACGGCGACGCTTCGTTCGCCGCGCAGGGCGTCGTGGCGGAGACCTTCAACCTGGCACGGCTCAAGGGCTACACCACCGGCGGCACGATCCACCTGATCGCCAACAACCAGCTCGGCTTCACCACCGATCCGAAGGAAGGACGCTCGACCGATTACTCGAGCGATCTCGCCAAGGGCTTCGACGCGCCGATCATCCACGTCAACGCGGACGATGCGGAGGCATGCCTCGCGGCGGTGCGGCTCGCGATGCTGTACCGCGACAAGTTCCACGGCGACGTGGTGATCGATGTGGTGGGCTACCGCCGGTGGGGTCACAACGAAGCCGACGAGCCGGCCTACACGCAGCCGGTGATGTACGAGCGGATCAGGCAGACGCCCACGGCGCGCCAGCGCTACGCCGACCAGCTCGTGCGGGAACGTGTGGTGGATGCGGCCCAGGCGGCCGCGGAGGCGGAGCAGGTCCATCAGCGACTCACCGAGATCCAGCAATCGCTCAAGGCGCACCTGCGCGAGGCGGGCGCGGGGGAAGAGCCGCAACGAATCTCCGGCGCGCAAACCCAGCTCGCAGAGCCCGATACCGCCGTGTCCGCGTCGCTGCTCACGACATTGAACGAGCAGCTCCTCCTCGTGCCCGAAGGCTTCACGATCATTCCCAAGCTGCAGAAGCAGCTGGAGCGGCGCCGGCCCGCCCTCGCCGAGGGTCAGATCGAGTGGGCCCACGCCGAGGCCCTGGCCTTCGCGTCGCTTCTCGCCGAGGGGACCGCCATCCGGCTCACGGGCCAGGACACCGAGCGCGGCACGTTCAGCCAGCGCCACCTCGTGCTGCGCGACGCCCGGGACGGCCGCCGCTACGCCCCGATCCAGAACCTGCCGGGGGCGCGGGCGCCGTTCGAGCTGCACAACAGCCCCCTCTCCGAGTTCGCCTGCCTGGGCTTCGAGTACGGCTACGCGGCCGCGGCACCCGAGACCCTGGTCCTGTGGGAGGCCCAGTACGGCGACTTCACGAACGGCGGTGAAGTCATCATCGATCAGTTCATCATCGCCGGGCTCGCCAAGTGGGGGCAGACGTCGCGCCTCACGCTGCTCCTCCCGCACGGTTACGAGGGCCAGGGACCCGAGCACTCGAGCGCCCGCATCGAGCGTTTCCTCGCGCTCGGCGCCGACGGGAACATCCGTATCGCCAACTGCACCACGCCGGCGCAGTACTTCCATTTGCTGCGGCGCCAGGCGCGTCACGCCGAGCTGCGGCCGCTGGTGTTGTTCACGCCGAAGAGCCTGTTGCGGCTGCCGCAGGCGAGCTCGCGGCTCGAGGATCTGGCGACCGGACGGTTCCAGCCGGTGCTCGACGACGCCGCGGCGACGGCCCGCGACGCCGTGCGCCGGCTCATCCTGTGTAGCGGCAAGGTGTACTACGATCTCACGCTCGCTCCCGCGCGCGCCCAGGCCCAGCACGTGGCCATCGCCCGGGTGGAGCTGTTGTATCCGTTCCCGCGCGAAGAGCTGGCGACGCTGATCCGCGCGTATCCCGACCTGCGCGAGATCGTGTGGGTGCAAGAAGAGCCGCGCAACATGGGTCCACAGAAGTTCATGCTGCCGCAGCTCCGCGAGCTCGTCGGGCCGGACGTGACCGTGCGCGACATCGGGCGACCGGAGCGCTCCAGCCCGGCGGAAGGCTATCCCGCGGCGCACCAGGCCGAGCAGGCGAGGATCGTCGCCGCCGCGTTCGCTCCGTACGACTGAGGCGGCGGATCGGCGCGTTCAGTGTAGGGGCGCAGCATGCTGCGCCCCTACATCGATGGTGCCGGACCCGTCCTCAGGATGGGGAACGACGACCGCCGAAGCCGGGGATCTCGTCTGCCCGAGCGCTTCTCCCAGCAGCGCTGCAGAGCCGCCCTACCCTCCGAGCGTCACCGCACTAGTTTTTGAGCAATGGCTACCACTACGCCTCCTCGAGCCCGCCAGGCACGCGAGTCGGTCGTCATCCGCTTCGCCGGAGACTCGGGCGACGGGATGCAGGTGACCGGATCACGCTTTACGGTCGAAGCAGCCCTCGCCGGAAACGACCTCACGACCTTCCCCGATTTCCCCGCCGAGATCCGCGCCCCCGCCGGCACCACGTACGGTGTGTCGGCGTTCCAGATCCATTTCGGTGGCGTGGACGTCACGACCCCCGGGGACGCGGTGGACGTGCTCGTGGCCATGAACCCGGCGGCGCTCAAAGTGGACCTGAAGGATCTGCGGCTCGGCGGCACGATCGTCGTGGACACGGGCGCGTTCACCGAGCGCAACCTCACCAAGGCGGGGTTCCCGGCCAACCCGGTCGAAGACGGCTCGCTCGCTCCATACCAAGTGCTCACCGTCGACATCACGCGGCTCACGGCGGAGGCCGTCAAGGCCTTCGGTCTCTCGACCCGGGAGGCGCACCGCTGCCGTAACATGTGGGCGCTCGGCCTCATGCTGTGGATGTACGGCCGCGACCGGCAGGTGACGACCGATTGGCTGCGCCGCAAGTTTGCCGACCGTCCCGCGCTTGCCCAGGCCAACGTCGCCGCGCTGAACGCCGGCCACGCCTTCGGCGAGACCGCCGAGATGTCGGAGCACCTCGTGGGCTACACCGTGCCGCGGGCGCCGGTCGAGCCGGGGCGCTATCGCGCCGTGAGTGGGACCGAGGCGATCGCGTGGGGGCTGATCGCCGGCATGCGCGGGGCGGGGATCCAGAGGATGATCTTCGCGGGCTACCCGATCACGCCCGCCTCGCTGCTGCTGCACACGCTGGCGAATCTCAAGTCGTACGGCGTGATCACGTTCCAGGCGGAGGACGAGATCGCGGCGATCGGCGCCGCGATCGGCGCCGCCTACGCCGGAGCGCTCGGCGTGACGTCGAGCTCCGGCCCCGGGGTGGCACTCAAGACCGAAATGCTCGGCCTCGCGATCGCCACCGAGCTTCCCATCGTGCTGGTCGACGCCCAGCGCGCCGGTCCCTCCACCGGCATGCCCACCAAGGCCGAGCAGTCCGATCTGTTCCAGGCGGTGCACGGGCGCAATGCGGACGCGCCGCTCGCGGTGCTCGCCGCGGCGACGGCGAGCGATTGCTTCGAGGTCGCGATCGAAGCCGTGCGGATCGCCACCAAATACATGACGCCGGTGATCCTGCTCTCGGACGCCTACCTCGCCCACGCCGCCGAGCCGTGGCGCCTCCCCGACCCGGCGACGCTGCCCCGCTTCCCGGTCCATTTCCGGACCGACCCCGCGGGCTTCCACCCGTTCCTGCGCGATCCGGTGACCCTCGCGCGAGCCTGGGCCGTGCCGGGCACGCCCGACCTGGAACACCGCATCGGCGGGCTCGAGAAGGACTACGAGACGGGGCACATCTCCTACGACCCCGACAACCACGCCCGCATGACCCGCACCCGCGCCGCGAAGATCGCCGGGATCGCGAACGACATCCCGCCGCAACGACCGGCGCTCGGCGACGACCACGGCGCCGTCGCAGTGGTGGGCTGGGGCTCCACGTACGGCGCGATTCACCAGGCGGTCCGCGACGCGCGGGAGGACGGGCTCGACGTCTCGCACCTCCACCTCCGCTATCTGAACCCGTTCCCGTCGAACCTCGGGGATCTCCTGAAGCGCTTCGATCGGGTGCTCGTGCCGGAGATGAACAACGGGCAGCTCGTGCAGCTGCTGCGGGCCGCGTACCTCGTGCCCGCGGAGGGACTGAGCAAAGTGGAAGGGAAACCGTTCAAAGTCGCCGAGATCGTGCAAGCGATCGAATCGACACCGCGGTGAGGGCCGGCCTATGACCGTCACGACGATCACCGACGCCGAGCTCGCGCCCAAGGACTACGCGTCGGACCAGGAGGTCCGGTGGTGCCCCGGGTGCGGGGACTACGCCATCCTCAAGGCGGTCCAGAAAGCGCTGGCGGAGCTCGGCGCGCGACGCGAGCGCACCGTGTTCGTTTCGGGGATCGGCTGCGCGGCCCGGTTCCCCTATTACCTGTCGACGTACGGGTTCCACACCATCCACGGGCGGGCGCCGACGATCGCCACCGGGATCAAGCTCGCCAATCCCGAGCTCGACGTGTGGGTCATCACGGGTGACGGCGACGGCCTCTCGATCGGCGGGAATCACATGCTGCACGTGCTGCGGCGCAACGTGGATCTCCAGATTCTGCTCTTCAACAATGAGATCTACGGTCTTACCAAGGGGCAGTACTCGCCCACGTCACGACGCGGGACGCGCTCACCCTCGACGCCGCAGGGCTCGATCGAGAACCCCGTCTCTCCGTGTGCGTTCGCGCTGGGCGCCGGGGGGCGGTTCGTCGCACGGGCGGTGGACACGCAGCAGGGCGAGATGGTGGCGTTGCTGCGGCGGGCGCACGCGCACCGCGGGGCGTCGTTCGTCGAGGTGTTCCAGAACTGCGTCGTCTTCAACGACGGGGTGTTCGACAGCTTCACCGCGAAGGACGTGGCGCCCGCCGCGCAGCTGCACGTGGAGCACGGCAAGCCGCTGCTCTTCGGACAGAACGAGGAGCGAGGCCTGCGCCTGAAGCCGGGCACACTCGCGCTCGAGGCCGTCCCGGTCGGTGAGGGCGGCGTGCCGCTCGACGAAATCCTGGTGCACGACGAGACCAACCGCACGCTGGCGCAGCTGCTGGTCGGACTCGAGCCCCCGGAGTTCCCCGTGGCGCTCGGCGTGCTGTACTGCTCTCCCGCGACCTCCTACGAGGCAGACGTCTACGCGCAGGCGCGGGCCGCCGGGCTCGGACGCGACGCCCCTGACCTCGGGACGCTGCTCGCCCGCGACGGGACGTGGACGGTCGAGTAGGCGGCGCGGCGCTCGCCGCCTGATGCGACCCGTCCTCACGTTTCTCTTCGGCCTCCCGCTCCTCACCGGCGACGGCCATTGGTCCACCGCCGCCCCGCTGCCCGAGCCGATCCAGGAGCTCAGCGCCGCGGTGCTGCGCGGCAAAATCTATGTTGCCGGGGGGATCGACCGGACCGGCCGTCCGACCGCCGCCGCGTTCCGCTACGATCCGGCCGCGAACCGTTGGGAGCACATCGCGGATCTCCCCGCGCCACGCCACCACATGCCGCTCGCCGTCGTGGGCGACACGCTCTACGCCGTGGGCGGTCTCGCCGAGCGGAGCTTCGTGCCGGAGAGCAACCTGTGGTTGTATCGGGAGGATCGAAACCGGTGGGAGCCGCGGGCCCCGCTCCCCGCGCCCCGCGGGGCCTCGGGCGTGGGCGCCGTGAACGGCCGGCTCATTGTCGTCGGCGGGTGGGGCGCCGGGCGTCGGCTGATCGGCGCGACGGCGATCTACGACCCGGCGACCGACCGTTGGCGCGATGCGGCACCGATCCCGACACCGCGCGATCATCTCACCGCCGCCGTCGCCCGCGGTCTCGTCTACGCCATCGGCGGGCGACCGCTCAATCCCGACCGCAATTACGACGTGGTGGAAGCCTATGATCCAGCGGCCGACCGCTGGACCACGCGGTCGGCGATGCCGAGCCGGCGCGGCGGCCTGGCCGCGGCGCTGCTCGACGGCGCGATTCACGTGATCGGCGGAGAGACGAGGGGCTCCGTATTCGCGAACCACGAAGTGTACGACCCCGCGACCGATCGTTGGACCACCGCGCCGGCGCTGCCGGTGGCACGCCACGGCCTCGCGGCCGCCGTGGTCGGGGGCAAGCTCTACGTGATCGGCGGCGGGCCCCGACCAGGCTTCGCGCAGACGGACGCCGTGGACGTCTTCGCGCCCTGAGAGGGCGGCGCCGCTGAAGGATGCGGCGCATCGCGCTAGACTTAAGGCATGCCGGAGCTCCAGCTCGCCCTGCGCTACGTCGTGTTCGCGGCGTTCGCCGCGAGCGCGCTCGTGGCGCTCGCCTCCTGGCTGGTGCGCACCCGGCGCATCTCACCGTTCGGCGCGCTCGGTCGGACGCTCCGATCGGCCAGCGACCCCCTGATTCGTCCCGTCGAGACGCGCCTCGTGCGGGCCGGCGGCAACCCGGCGCACGCGGGATGGTGGCTGGTCGTCGCGGTCGCGGCCGCCGGCGTGCTGCTCGTGACGCTCGGGAACTGGCTGGTGGAGACCGCGTACGGCGTGGCTGCCGCGTTCTCGGCGGGGCCGCGCGCGGCGATCGCTCTCGCTGTCGTCGTGGCGTACAAGATCATCGTCGTCGCACTCGTCGTGCGAGTGCTGGCGAGCTGGCTCGGGTACTTCCGCTACTCCCGGTGGCTGCGGCCGGCGTATGCGTTGACCGACTGGGTCGTCGAGCCGATCCGCCGCGTGCTCCCGCCGACCGGAGGGCTGGACTGGAGCCCGCTCGCCGCCTGGCTCGCGCTGTGGGTGCTGGAGCGGCTGCTGCTCACCATCGTCGTGGGTTGATGGCGACGCTCGTGGTGCACGTGGTACCACGCGCCCGCCGGACCGAGGTGTCCGGCTGGCACGGTGACGCCATCAAAATCAAGGTCGCCGCACCTCCGGTGGAGGGCGCCGCGAACGCGGAGCTGGTACGCTTCGTCGCCGAGCGGGTGGGGGTGACGCGCGGGGCCGTCACCATCGCCAGTGGGGCGACCGCTCGTCGCAAGACCGTCGCCGTCGAGGGCGTGACGGCGGATGCGCTCGCACGGGCGCTGCTCCACAGGGATTAGGAAGGAGATCAGCGGTGAAACACGCGACCATCAGACGATTCGACCGGCCCGACGAGACGCGCAGCTTCGAGAAGGGAAAGTTCGACCTCGTGAGGATCGGCGACCTCACCGTTGGGCGCGCCAGCTACGAGCCGGGGTGGAAATGGTCGACTCACGTCGGTCCGATCGCGGGGACCAAGAGCTGTCAGGTCGAGCACGTGGGGCTGGTCGTCTCAGGGCGGTGCCGCGTCGTCATGGACGACGGCAAGGCGTTCTCCCTCGGGCCCGGCGACCTGTTCCACATCGCGCCGGGGCACGACAGCTGGGTGGAGGGGGCGGAACCGTACGTGTCGCTGCATTTCCTGGGGGCGGATCGGTACGCGAAGTGATGTCATCGACCACTCTTGAACACCCGAAACAGGTAGTACAACGATGGCAGCAAGAGCACCGCACCTGCGACCAGTGCGGCAAGCACGAGGCGCAGCGTTGCCGTCGGAGCGGCGGCGCTCGCGATCGACAGGTCAGGGGGCAGGATGTAGGGGTACTGGCTCAGCGCCCAGCCCCACAGGATGAGCGACACCTGCGCCGCCGCGGCCACACGCGCCACGCGCCAGCGACGAACCCAGAGGGCGACGAACGCCGTAATGGCCGCCGCCGCGGTGAGGAGATGCAAGGGCACGGCCCAGGCCGCGAAGATGAGCCCGTCGCGCACGCGGGGCGCGCGGTTGAGGGAGAGGAGCAGCACCACCACCGCCGCCAGAAACAACCCCACGCCCGACGCCAGCGCGCGACGGCGGAAGTCTTCTCGCACCTCGCGGTCGCGGGCTTCGAGGGTGAGATACACGGCCGCCAGGAACGCGAACGCGATGAGCGCGAACAGACCGACCGAGAGGGGGAACGGGCTGAGCCACGGGGCCACGTAGATCGCGTAGAACCCGTCTCCCGCCCCCCCCGCCCCCGCGCCTCCGTCCCCGAGGGCCCCGGATGCGATCGCTCCCGCCGTGGTGCCCAGTAATAATGGAGTGATGAGACTGGCGATGGCGAACGCGTCGCCCCAGCGACGTTCTTCGCTGGCGCTTCCCCCTCCGTAGCGCCAGAAGGTGAAGGCCGAGCCGCGGAGCACGATCCCGATCAACACGAGCGACAGGGGGATGTGCAGCAGCGTGCCGAGCCGCGCGAATGCCGGCGGGAAGCACGTGAACAGCAATACGATCACGAGGATGAGCCATACATGGTTCGCCTCCCACACCGGGCCGATCGCCTCGGCAATCAGCTCGCGTTGACGCGCCTTGCGGGGACCCAGCGCCAGGAGGTCCCACACGCCGCCGCCGAAATCGGCGCCGCCGAGCACCGCGTAGGCGTTGAGCGCGACGAAAACGACTCCCGCGACGAGATCGGCGAGGCCCATGTCAGGACGTCTCGTTTCCCGTTTCCCGTTTCCCGCTTCCCGGCATGTAAAACCCCCGCCATTCGGGAACCGCGGGACTGCGGATGATGTGCCGGTACAAGAGCCAGGCGACGATCACACCCAAGCAACAGTAGAGCAGCGTGAAGGTGACAAACGGCACGGCCAGGCCCGGCATCGGGGTCACTGCGTCGGCGGTCTTGAGCACTCCGTAGATCACCCACGGCTGCCGGCCCAGCTCGGTGACCATCCAGCCCGCCTCGACCGCGATGAACCCCAACGGGGTCGCCAGCACGACCGCGCGCATGAGCCAGCGGTTGTGTGCGAGATCGCGCTTGCGCCACGCGAGCCAGCCAGTCCACAGCGCCACGAGGGCGAGGTATGTGCCGGCGGCCACCATGACGTCGAATGAGAGGTGTACCGCCCGGACGTTCGGCCATTCGGACTGCGGGACCTGGTCCAGGCCCCGGACGACGGCGTGCGGATCGTGGAACGCCAGCAGAGACAGCGCGTACGGCACGTGAACCGCAAAACGGGTCTCGCGCGCCGCAGCGTCGGGCCACCCCCCGAGCGTGAGTGGGGCGCCGGCCTGGGTGTGGAACAGAGCTTCCGCGGCGGCGAGCTTCACCGGCTGGTGCGCGGCCACGTGGCGGGCGGACATGTCGCCCGAAATCGGCTGCAGCACGGCAGCCGGCGCGCCCACGAGCAGCGCAATCTCGAGCGCCCGGCGATGGAACGCGTTCGCCGGATCCTTGAGGAGCAGGAACGCGTGGATGCCGGCGACCGCGAAGCCGGTCGCGGCGAACGCCGCGAGCGTCATGTGCAGGGCTTGCGACACCGCCGCTGCGTTGGCCATCGCCGCGATCGGATCGACGTTCACCGCCTGTCCGTTCACGAGCTCGAACCCTGTCGGAGCGTTCATCCAGGCGTTGGCGATCACCACGAAGATGCCCGACGCCGTCCCGCTCACGGCCACCGCCACGCCGGCCCAGAGATGCGCCCGTGACGAGATGCGGTCCCACCCGTACAGATAGATCCCGAGGAAAATCGCCTCGGTGAAGAACGCAAACCCTTCGAGCGAGAACGGCATCCCGATGATCGCACCGGCGAACGCCATGAAGCGGGGCCACAGGAGGCCGAGCTCGAACGACAGCACCGTCCCCGACACGGCGCCGACCGCGAACAGGATCGCGGTCCCCTTGGCCCAGCGCTTCGCGAGATCGAGATAGATCGCGTGTCCCGTCACCTGCCAGCGCCGCTCCGCCAGCACCATCATGAGCGGCATCGCGATCCCGATGATGGCGAACACGATGTGAAACGCGAGGGAGACCGCCATTTGGGAGCGGGCGGCGAGCAGATCGGACATGAAGGGCAAGATAAGCGAGCAGGTTTGGGAGGTTAGGGGAGGTCGGGGGAGGTTGATCGCGTACGGAACAACCTCCTCTAGCCTCCCCCAACCTCCCCAACCTCCCCCAACCTCCTCCGACAGGCTAGATTGCAGTTCGACAATCGATTCCTCGTGGCGATTTGCGGCCTATTGCAGCCACGTTAAACAACTCGCTAAAACGCCAGCCCGTTTGGCGACTGCTCGGCCGAACGGGCCTTGCTTTTCCGGACGACGGATGACGGAACACGAATGACGACCACGCTCCGCGATCTTCTCGACGACGGCAAAGTCCACGTTCTGGATGGAGCCATGGGGACGATGCTGTACTCCAAGGGCTTCTTCCTCAACGTCTGCTACGACGAGCTCAACCTGAAGCAGCCGAAGCTCGTCCAGGAAGTGCACGAGGCCTATGTACGCGCCGGCGCGGAAATCCTCGAGACCAACACCTTCGGCGCGAACCCCCTCAAGCTGGGCAGCTACGGGCTCGCCGACGACGCCGAGAAGATCAACCAGGCGGCGGCCGAGCTGGCCCGGCGCGCCGCCGCGGGGCGCGCGAGCGTCGCGGGCGCGATCGGGCCCCTGGGCGTCCGCATCGAGCCGTTTGGCCCGACGGCGCGGGAGGAAGCGTTCGCCTACTTTCAGCGGCAGGCGCGGGGCCTCGTCGCGGGCGGGGTGGACGGGTTCATCCTGGAGACGTTTTCCGACGTGGACGAGATCCACGAGGCGCTGCGCGCGGTGCGGAGCGTATCCGATCTCCCGGTGATCGCGCAGATGACCATCGGCGACGACGGGCTCACCCACTACGGCACCGGCCCCGAGACGTTCGCCAAACAGCTCACGGCGTGGGGCGCGGACGCCGTGGGGGTGAACTGCTCGGTGGGTCCCGCCGGCGTGCTCGAAGCCGTGGAGAAGCTGGTCAAGGCGACCGATCGTCCGATCTCCGCGGTCCCGAACGCCGGCCTGCCCAAGGACGTCGGCGACCGCAAGATCTACCTCGCGTCGCCGGAATACATGGCGAGCTACGCGCGCCGCATGATCGAGGCGGGCGCGCGCATCGTGGGCGGGTGCTGCGGCACCACGCCCGAGCACATCAAGAAGATCCGCGACTACGTCGCGAGCGTCGTGCCGCGCCACCAGCCGACGGTGGTGTCGCGCGAAACGATCGCGGCGCCCGCCGGCGTGGAAGAGGTGCCGCTGGCCACGCGCTCGTGCTGGGGCGCGAAGCTGGCCAGGGGTGAACTCGTGACCAGCGTCGAGATCGTCCCCCCCAAGGGGGTCGATCCGACGCCGATGCTCGAGCAGTGCCGGGCCCTGAAGGCGGCGGGCGTGGACGCAGTGAATGTCCCCGACGGGCCGCGGGCCCAGAGCCGCATGGGCGTGCTCCCGTCGGCGATCCTGATCCAGAAAGAGGTGGGGATCGAAACCGTCATCCACTACTGCTGCCGGGACCGCAACCTCCTCGGGATGCTGTCGGACATCCTCGGCGCGCACGCCGCGGGGCTGCGCAACATCTTGATCATCACCGGCGATCCGCCGAAGATGGGTCCCTACCCCGAGGCGACCGCGGTCTTCGACATCGACTCGATCGGACTGACGAACCTGGTGTATCGCCTCAACCACGGGCTCGACCCGGGGAACAACCCGATCGGGACGCCGACGCAGTGGGCAATCGGCGTTGGGGTGAACCCCGGGGCGGTGGACCTCGACCGCGAGCTGTCACGCTTCGCGTGGAAGGTGGATGCGGGGGCGGAGTTCGCCGTGACTCAGCCGGTGTTCGATCCCGCGCAGCTCGAGGCATTTCTCGCACGCGTCGAGCGGTTCAAGATCCCGATCGTGGCGGGGATCTGGCCGCTCCTCTCGCTGCGGAACGCCGAGTTCCTCGCCAATGAAGTGCCCGGCGTCTCGGTGCCGGAGTCGGTGCTCACGCGGATGCGCCAGGCGCAGGACAAGGGCAAAGAGGCGGCGCTCGCCGAAGGCGTGAAGATCGCGCGCGAAATGTTTCAGCAGGTGAAGGGCATGGTGCAGGGGGTGCAGGTGAGCGCGCCGTTCGGGAAGGTCGAGGTGGCGCTCGAGGTGTTCACGTAGCAAACCGGCGCCGCGGACCTCGCGGTTCCTTGTGTGGAGCCGTCCGGGCGCTCATACTCCATTCCCAATACATACCGGAGGTCGAGCATGCGTAGGCTGCTGTGCGCGGCCGTCGTCCTGAGCGCGTGCGCGCCGAGCGAGAAGTCGGGCGCGCCCGGCGGGCCGGCGCGGAAATACGCCGGCACGTGGGACGGCCGGTCGTACCGGAGCGCGTCGGACACGGGAATCCCGTTCCGCATCGTCACCGCCGTCGCGCAGGACGGCTCGTTGCGCGGCACCATGACGTACACCTCACTCACCGCCCCCCCCGTGCCGGTGCGGGCGCGGGAAGTCAGCGACACGGTCGTGGTCAGCGAGCTCGGACCCTACCACAGCCTCTCCGCGAATGCGGACGTGGTGACGACCACCACGGGCAAGGTGCGGGGTGACTCGCTCAACGGCACGTTCGAGATGCGCCCGGCGGGCGGCGGAAACCCGATCATGAGCGGCAACTTCCGCTCGAAGCGGGTCACGCCCTAGACGAGCCGGCGGAACCAGCTGTAAGTGGCTCGTACACGGCGACTTGAGCAGAAACGTGACGGCCGCCGTAGCCCCGCTCATTAGGTTTGGGGCTATCGATCCCCAGGAGGGCGCAATGCGGGCAGCGGGTATCGCGGCTCTGGCCGTGTTCGGGACTGCGTGCGGCGGGGCGCAGGGTGCTTCCGATCGACCGCGTAATGTCGCGGCCGACTCCGCGTTCCGTGCCGATTCGGCAACACTTGCCGCCATTGTGCAGCGGGACGCCGCGGAGCGGCGCCAGGCCGTGGGCACGCGCACGAGCGGGGGGTTCGGATCCTACGCCGGCGACGGTCCGGCGGCGCCCGCTGCATTCTCCAGCACAGATCCGCCACCGCCCGCCGCTCCCGCCCTTGACGCGACGGGCGTTCGCGCGGTCAACGCCTCCGAAGCCGCCCGATACCTGCGGGGTAAGAAGGGACGGGTGACGCTCGCCATCCTCTACGGCACCCGGTGCCCGCGATCCAAAGCGATGTTCCCCGGCTTCGTCGCGCTCGCCCGTCACTACGAGGGACAGCCGTTCGCCGTCGCCGCCTTCTCCACCGACGACGAGGAGGACAAGGACGGCATTCCGGGCTTCCTCACGCGATACGAGGCGCCGTTCGATCCGCTGTACATCAAGCCCTGGCAGCCCGGCGAGTTGATCGGTGCGCTCGGTCCGCTCGGCTTCGGCATCCCGAGTCCGTGGAACAGGCCGTACGTGGCGGTGCTCGATCCCCAGGGGAACGTGGCCGCACAGTGGGATGCCGCGACCAACCTCGCGGCGATCGACGCGGCGATCCAATCCCAGCTCGCGCGATAACCCACCCCGATCCTTTCTCCGGACGCGAGCGGCGCGCGCGCCTCGCCCTCACCGCCCTGCTCGCGGTGTACGGCGGCTTCTTGATTCTCAACCCGGGGCACTATACTGGCCCGACAGCCTCGACCTCGCGATCCACGCGTCCGGGCATCCCCTGTTCGGTCTGTTCGGAGAGTTCATCGGCGGCGCCGTGCGGCTGGCCGGCGTGCTGGTGTACGCCTGGTCCTGCCTCGGGGGATGGACCTACGCTAGCGAGCGAGCCGAGCCGCCGTAGCTTAGCTCCGACCGCAAAGGAGCGCCCATGCCGACCGCCAACGTCAACATCCTTGCCGTCCTCGTCGCCACAGTCCTGACCTTCGTCCTCGGCGCCGTCTGGTATTCCCCCGTCCTGTTCGCCAAGCAATGGATGGCGGCTCAAGGGCACACGGCCGAGAAGCTGGAGGAGATGAAACGGAAAGGCGTGACCCGGGCGTACGTCGTTTCGGTGTTGTGTTATCTCGTGACGGCCTACGTCATGGCGCTGCTCGCCTCTTACACGAATTCCACCACCCTGGCCCAAGGATTGTGGCTCGGCCTCCTCTCCTGGCTCGGGTTTGCCGCCACCGTCGGCCTGACCGCGAACATGTTCTCGGAGAAGCCGATCGCCGCTTGGGTGCTCGACGCGGGCTATCAGCTCTCATATCTCGTCCTCATGGGCGTGCTGCTCTCGCTGTGGCGTTGAGCGGGTGAGCCCTCCCCCGTCCCCCACCCCCGCCCCGACCCCCCGCGCCGCGCTCGTGGCCGGCGCGTCGGGGCTCGTCGGCCGTCACGTGCTGCGACTGTTGCTCGAGGATTCGGCGTACACGGGCGTCACGGTTCTCGCTCGTCGTGAGCTACCGCTCGCTCATAAGAAACTGCAGCAACGCGTGGTGGGCTTCGATCGCCTGGCCCAGATCGCCGATTTCCCGCGAGTGCACGACGTATTCTGCTGCCTCGGCACGACCATGAAGCAAGCGGGTTCGCGCGCGGCGTTCCGCACGGTCGACTACACGTACGTCGTCGAGCTCGCCCGGGTCGCCGTCCGGCACCGCGCCTCGCAGTTCCTCGTGGTAACGGCGCTCGGCGCCGACCCGCGATCGCGGATCTTTTACGGCCGGGTGAAGGGAGAGGCGGAGGAGGCGGTGCGCCGCCTGCAATTCGAGGGCATCCAGATCTTCCGGCCGTCATGGCTCGTCGGCGCGCGGGCCAAGAGCCGGCCCATCGAGCGCGTTGCCGGGCTGCTCAGCCCGCTCGTCGCCTGGGCCTTCGTGGGGCCGCTGGCCCGGTACCGACCGATCAAGGCCGAGGCCGTGGCGCGCGCCATGGTGCGGGTCGCCCGCGAGGCCCCGCCAGGCGTTTACATCCACGAGTCCGAGGAAATCGGTCGGCTCGGCGCCCGGCCGTGAAATTCCCTCACCCCCTCACGCTGTTATGCGGCTGCGTGCTGCTCGCCGCCGTGGCGAGTCACATGCTGCCCGCCGGTCAATACGACCGCCGGGACGACCCCGCGACCGGCCGCAGGATCGTGGTCGCGGGCACTTATCACCCCGTGGCGGCGCGCCCCGTGGGAGCGTTCCAGACGCTCGTCGCGATCCCGCGGGGCATGGCCGACGCGGCCGCCGTCATCTTCTTCGTGTTCCTGATCGGCGGCGCGTTCACCGTGGTCGACGAGACCGGCGCGCTGCGGCAGGGCGTGGACTGGCTGGTGCGGCGCTTCGGACACTCCCAAGCGCTGGTCGTGCCCGCGGCTTCGCTCGCGTTCGCGCTCGGCGGGGTGCTCGACAACATGAAAGAGGAGATCATCGCGCTCGTGCCGGTGATGCTGCTGCTGGCGCGCCGCCTCGGCTACCGCCCGGTGGTCGCCGTCGCGATGAGCCTCGGGGCGGCGGCCGTGGGCGCCGCCTTCAGCCCCATCAATCCATTCCAGGTAGGGATCGCCCAGCAGCTGGCGCAGCTGCCGTTGCTCTCGGGGTGGCTGTTTCGGATCGCCTTCCTGGCGGCCGCGCTCGGGATCTGGATCTGGGGCACGCTGGCGTACGCCGCCCGCACGCGCACCCCTTCCACTACGGCGCCCGACCCCACCGCGGCCACGCTGGACGGCCGGCGCGGCGCGGTCCTCGCGCTCGTGCTCGTCAGCTTCGCCGCGCTCGTGGTCGGCGTGCTCCGTTTCGGCTGGGGGTTCAACGAGATGGCGGCGCTGTTCTTCGCGATGGGGGTCATCGCGGGGCTCGTGGGCGGGCTGGGCGTCGGCGGCACGGCGGAGGCGCTCGTCGCCGGATTCCGGTCCATGGCGTACGCCGCCCTGCTCATCGGATTCGCGCGAGCGATCTTCGTCACCCTCGAGGAGGGTCGCATCGTGGACACGATCGTCCACGGGTTGTTCACGCCGGTGGCCCGGCTGCCGCTCGCGCTCGCGGCGCTCGGGATGATGGTCGTGCACGGCCTGGTGCACGTACCGGTACCGAGCCCCAGCGGTCACGCGGTGCTCACGCTGCCGATTCTCGTGCCCCTCTCGGACCTCCTGGGCCTGTCACGCCAGGTCACGGTCCTCGCGTACCAATACGGCGGCGGACTGTGCGAGCTCTTCACGCCCACGAACGGCGCGCTGATGGCGATCCTCGCCGCCGCGCAAGTCCGTTACGAAGAGTGGCTGCGGTTCGCCTTGCCCCCGCTGCTCACACTGCTGGGACTGGGAGCCGGCGCGATCGGACTGGGCGTGGCGACCGGCCTCCAGTAGGTTAGGCACGATGTACCGTCGCCTCGATGGGACCCGCATCGTGGAGACGCTCGAGCGCCTGCGGCAGCGCATCGGGGAGCGGTTTCCCGGCTCGGGGCTCGAGCGCGTGTCGGGCGACCTGCTCGACGCGGCGAGCGAGTCCATGGCGCGCGTCACCGACCTGCGTCGCCCCAACGTCCCGCTGCGCATCGCCACGTGGGCGCTGATCGCGATCATCGTCTTCGTCGCGGTGGAGGCGCTGTTCCACCTGCGACTCGCGCTCCGCTGGGAAGAGTTCGCCGGCTTCCTGCAGTCGTCGCAGGCCATTCAGAATGTCGTGTTCCTCGGCCTCGCGGTGCTGTTCCTCGCGAACGTCGAGACGCGCATCAAGCGCCGCCGGGCGCTGGCGGCGCTGCATGAGCTACGGAGCATCGCCCATATCGTGGACATGCACCAGCTGACCAAGGACCCGGATCAGTTCCTGGCGCAGGGCACCATGACGCGCTTCGAGCTGTCACGCTACCTCGACTACTGCGCGGAGCTCCTGTCCCTGACGAGCAAGGTGGCCGCCCTGTACGTGCAGGATGCTCAGGATCCCGTGCTGCTCGATGCCGTGAATGACGTGGAGACGCTGACCACCGGGCTGTCGCGCAAGATCTGGCAGAAGATCATCATCCTCGACACGCTCGAGAGTTCCCGGAGGCTCACGTGACGAGCGAGGCACGGAGGCCGCGATGAGCCCCGACCGCCGCATCGCCCTGCTGCTCGATGTCTTCGACCAGGCGTTCGATCGCCGGGCGTGGCACGGCACCGCGCTGTGGGGCTCCATTCGCGGTCTCACCCCGCCCCAGGCGTTGTGGCGGCCCGGCCGCCGCCGCCACAACATCTGGGAGATCGTGCTGCACGCCGCCTACTGGAAGTACATCGTGCGCCGCCGTCTGACGCGCGATCCCGCGCTCGTGTTTCCGCGCGCCGGGAGCAACTGGCCGGCGCTTCCGGCGAAGCCCGACGCGGCGGCGTGGCGGCGCGACGTCGCGTTGCTCAAAGAGGTGCACCGGCTGCTGCGAGCGGTCATCGCTCGCTTCCCCGCGGCGCGGCTCAACGCCCGGGGCTGGCGGTCCACCTGGACCAACGCGCAGCACGTGTACGGCATCGCGTCGCACGACTTGTATCACGCAGGGCAGATTCAATTGCTGAAAGCTCTCCGTCGGCGGTAGTCACTCTCCCCTCAGCTTCTCGATCTCCCGACGCTCCCGCTTGGTCGGCCGGCCCTTCCCCTCGTACCGGAGCGACGGGGCCACGCGGAGCTGCTCGGCGAGACGCTCGCGCAGCCGTTTCCCCTCGGCGTCCTCGACGTACAGGGCCGCCGCCGCGCCCGGAGGGCCCCGGTGCTCCGACAGGGCGCGCACCACCACGATGTACTCGAACGGGCCGCGGCGGATGCGCAGCCGGTCGCCCACGGTGAGCTGCTTCGCGCGCTTGGCCCGCGCGCCGCCCACCTCGACCTTGCCGCCGCCGATCGCCGCGGCGGCCAGCGCGCGGGTCTTGAAGAAGCGCGCGGCCCACAGCCACCGATCGAGCCGCACGCGCGACGCCTCCGACATGGCGCCTCCCCTTCCTGGAGGCTATGGTCCACGAGCGGAGCCGGGTATGCGTATAATGGGAACCGCGGCCCCGCCCTAACCCTTTTCGTGCAGAGTCCAATGCATGCTCGGTTCGCGACTCGTTCGCCAGTCGTCTCACGCCGTAGTGTCGCGGCCTCTCGGGCGTTGCGGCCTGTAACCCTCGGCATCGCTACATCGGGCTTGCTGCTCGGCTGTGGGACGCCGGGCGTGCGCGGCGTCGCGGGCACGGCGCCGGCCCCGAACGTGTTGTGGACGCCCCCCCCGCCCCCCCCGCCCGGCCAGCCGGCGGCCGCCCACGCGGAGCTGCCGCCGGACCTGGCCGGGCGGATCGCGCAGCTCAGGCTCACGGACGTCATCGACATTGCCCTGCGGAACAATACGGCCACGAGCGCCGCCTGGGCGGACGCGCGGGCGGCCGCCGCCACCTATGGCGCGGCCAAGGGGCAGTACTATCCCACGATCGCGCTGAACGGCACCGTGACGGCCATCCGCAGGACGGTGTCCCAGGCCGGCCAGCAGGCGGTGGAGCAGCAATTCTACGCGCCGACGCTCAACCTCTCATGGCTGTTGCTCGACTTTGGGGGCCGCTCGGGCTCGGTCGGGGCCGCCCGTGCGGCGCTCCTGGCCGCAGACTGGACCCACAACGCGACCCTGCAGACCGTCGTGCTGGCGGTCGAGCAGGCCTATTTCCTGTACTTGAGCACCAAGGCGCTGCTCGACGCACAGCAAACGACGCTCGCCGAGGCGCGGACGAATCTCGAGGCTGCGGAGCAGCGGCACAAGGTCGGCCTCGCCACGATCGCGGACGTGCTGCAGGCGCGGACCGCGTTGTCGCAGGCCCGGCTGGGGCTCGAAGCGACGCAGGGCGATCTGCAAACCACGCGCGGGGCGTTGGCGCTGTCCATGGGTCTGCCGGCCAACATCCCTTATGACATCGCGGTCGTCCCCGACACGACGCTCCCGCTCGGCGTTATCGAGGGGGTGGACACGCTCATTACTCAGGCGCTGCGCGAGCGACCCGACCTCGGGGCCCAACGCGCCCTCGTGGAACAGGCCCGCGCCCGGGTGAGCGTCGCTCGATCGCAGGCACTGCCCACGCTCGCCGTCGGGGGCAACGCGGGGGAGACGTACTTCATCAGCCAGCCTCCGCCCGGCAGCGCCAAAACGGGTAACAGCTACAATGCGACCCTGACACTATCGATCCCCCTGTTCTCCGGGGGAGCGCAGATTTACAACGTGAAGGCGGCATCCGCCGCCGCCGAGGCGGCCGCCCGGCGCGCCCAGGGATTCGAGCAGCAGGTGGTCTACCAGGTGTTCAACGCCTATTACGGGCTCCGGACCGCCACGCAGCAGGTGCGGACCAGCCGGGACCTGCTCACGAGTGCCACGGAATCCGAGCAAGTCGCGCTGGGGCGTTACAAGGCGGGGGCGGGGAGCCTGCTCGACCTGCTCACCGCGCAGGCCGCCCTCGCCTCCGCGCGGGCGCAGGCGATCCAGGCGCGGCTCTCCTGGAATACAGCGCTCGCTCAGCTCGCGCACGACGTGGGGATCCTGGGGCTGGACGGATCGAGCCAACTCCGAATGCAAACCGACACGACCGGAACGCGCAAATAGATGAAGCTCAGCACCGCCGTCGCGGCGCTCTCCCTGATCCTCGCCCTCGGCTGTTCGAAACGGAGCGGCGGCGGCTCATCCCGCGTGCCGGTCACCATCGCCCGCGCCGAGCAGCGCCCCGTGCCCTATGAGCTGCTCGGGACGGGCACGGTCGAGCCGCGCCAGACCGCGTCGGTCCAGGCGCAGGTAACGGGGATCCTGACGCGCGTGGCGTTCCGGGAGGGCGACGACGTCGCGGCCGGCCAGCTGCTGTTTCAGATCGACCCGCGCCCGTTCCAGGCCATGCTCGAGCAGGCCCAAGCAATGCTCGCCCGCGACCACGCGCAGGCGCAGAGTGCAGTGGCCGATGCGGAGCGTTACGCGGAGCTCGTGAAGCAGGACTACGTGACGAAGTCGGATTACGAGGCGAAGCGAGCCGCCGCCGAAGCGCTCCAGGCCGCCGTCCGCGCCGACTCCGCCGCCGTCGCGAACGCCCGCCTCAACGTCGAGTGGGCGGCGATCCGCGCGCCGATCGCGGGACGGACCGGACGGCTGCTGGTGCGGGAAGGAAACCTGGTGCGGGCGAACGCCCCGGATCCGCTCGTGGTGATCAACCAGATCCGGCCGATCCTGGTGCGCTTTGCCGTGCCCCAAAACCACCTTGCCGACATCCAGCGCTACAGCGAGCACCGGCTGCCGGTGTTCGCGAGCCCGTCGCAAGCCGACACGGTGTTCAGCGAAGGCGTGCTGACCTTCGTGGACAATAGTGTCGACACGACCACCGGCACGGTGCTGCTCAAGGGGGAATTCCCGAACCGGGACAACGCCCTGTGGCCGGGCGAGTTCCTGACCGTGCGGCTCCAGCTCTACATCGACGACAAGGCGCTGGTCGTGCCGGCACAGGCGGTGATGACCGGACAGCAGGGGACATATGTGTTCGTCCTGAATCAGGACGGCACCGCGCGCTCGCAGCCCGTCACCGTCGAGCGCCCGGCCGGTGCCTACGCGGTGATCGCCCAGGGGGTGCGGCCGGGAGACGAGGTCGTGACCGACGGCCAGGTCCGGCTGGTGAACGGCGCGCCCGTGGAGGTGAAGGGCTCCGCCGACCCCGCGCGCGCGATGGAGGGGGACAAATGAGCATTTCGGAGCTGTTCATCAAGCGGCCCGTCATGACGACGCTCGTCATGCTCGGGATCCTCGTGTTCGGCCTGATGGCCTACCGGCTGCTGTCGGTGAGCAGCCTGCCGAACGTCGACTTTCCCACGATCCAGGTGAACGCGAGCCTCCCGGGCGCGAGCCCCGAGACCATGGCGTCCGCTGTGGCGACGCCGCTCGAGAAGCAGTTCTCCACCATCGCCGGGATCGACCAGATGACCTCCTCGTCGAGCCTCGGCAGCACGAACATCACGCTGCAGTTCACCCTCGACCGCAACATCGACGCGGCGGCGCAGGACGTGCAGGCGGCGATCTCCAAGACCCTGCGGCAGCTGCCCACCGGCATCGTGCCGCCCTCCTACCAGAAGGTGAACCCGGCCGACCAGCCGATCATCTACTACGCCTTGAGCTCGGGCACGCTGTCGCTGTCGGAGCTGGACGAGTACGCCGAAACGTTCATCGCGCAGCGCCTGTCCATGGTCGACGGCGTGGCGCAGGTGAACGTGTACGGCGCGGCGAAGTACGCGGTGCGCATCCAGCTCGATCCCAAAGCGCTCGCCACGCGCGGCATCGGGATCGACGAGGTTGCGAACGGGGTCGATGCGGGCAACGTGAACCTGCCGACGGGCATTCTGTGGGGCCCGCACCGGGCGTACACCGTGCTGGCGAACGGGCGGCTCCAAAACGCCGAGCAGTTCCGACCGCTCGTCGTGACCTACCGCAACGGCGCCCCGGTGCGCCTCCAGGACCTCGGGCTGGTGCTCGACGACGTGCAGGACAACAAGAGCGCCGCCTGGTTCAACGGCAACCGCGCGATCGTGCTGGCCATCCAGCGGCAACCGGGAACCAATACCGTGGCGGTGGCGGGCCGGGTGCGGGCCGTCATGCAGACGCTGAAAGCACAACTCCCCGGCTCCGTGGATCTGCAGCTCCGCTCCGACCGCTCGGAGTCGATCCGCGCCTCGCTTCACGACGTGCAATTCACGCTGTTCCTCACGCTGGCGCTCGTCGTTCTGGTCATTTTCCTGTTCCTGCGCAACCTCTCGGCGACCGTCATCCCCAGCCTGGCGCTGCCGTTCTCGCTCGTTGGCACGTTCGCGGTGATGTACGCGCTCGACTACAGCCTCGACAACCTGTCGATGATGGCGCTGGTGCTGTCGGTCGGCTTCGTGGTCGACGACGCCATCGTGATGCTCGAGAACATCGTGCGCCATATGGAGAAGGGCACGCCCGCGCTCGAGGCCGCGTTCGCCGGATCACGCGAGGTCGGGTTCACCATCCTCTCCATGACGCTATCGCTCGCGGCCGTGTTCATTCCGGTGCTGTTCATGGGCGGCATCATCGGCCGGCTGTTCCACGAGTTCGCCGTCACCATCGGCGCCGCGATCCTCGTGTCGGGCGTGGTGTCGCTCACCCTGACGCCGATGCTGTGCAGCCGGTTCCTCAAGCCGTCGCGCGAAGCGCACCACGGTCGGTTCTACGAGGCGTCCGAGCGCGTGTACGAGCGCGTGCTCCACGCGTACGAGGGCAGCCTCGGCTGGGTGATGGAGCGGCGCGCCCCCGCGCTGGTGTTCTCCGCGGCGATCCTGTTGGCCACGGGGGTACTGTTCTGGGCGATCCCCAAAGGCTTCCTGCCGAGCGAGGACAACTCCCAGATCTTTGGCACGACGGAGACGGTCGAAGGAACCTCCTTCGACGACCTGGTCCGCCATCAGCAGCAGGTGATGGCGGTGCTGCAGGCGGACCCCAACGTGGACGCGACGATGTCATTTCTGGGGGGCGGCCAGATCAACCAGGGCCGGGTGTTCATGCAGCTCAAGCCCCGCTCCCAGCGCGACATGAGCGTGGACCAGCTGATCCGCTACTTCAATCGCAAGCTGGCCGGCATTCCCGGCATCCAGGTGTTCCTGCAGAACCCGCCGCCGATCCAGATCGGTGGCCGCCGCACCAAGAGCTTGTACCAGTTCACGCTGCAGGGCCCGGACCGCGTGGCGCTGTACGACAACGCGAACCGGCTCACCGCCGAGCTCCGTAAGCAGCCGGATCTGATCAACGTCACGAGCGATCTGGTGATCTCGAACCCGCAGGCCAGCGTCGCGATCAACCGCGATCGGGCCGCGGCGCTCGGGGTGACCGCCCGGCAGGTCGAGGAAGCCCTGTACGACGCCTATGGCTCCGCCCAGGTGTCGACGATCTACACCGCCACGAACCAGTACTGGGTGGTGATGGAGCTGCTGCCCCAATACCAGCAGGACCTGTCGGCGCTGAGCCTGCTGTACATCCGCTCCAACAACGGCACGCTCGTGCCGCTGGCGTCGCTCGCGACCCTGACCTCGAGCGTCGGCCCCCTCACCGTGAACCACGCGGGGCAGCTGCCGGCGGTGACGATTTCGTTCGACCTGCGGCAGGGCGTCTCGATCGGGCCGGCGTCGGCGCAGGTGGAGCGCCTGGCGAGGCAGATCCTGCCGTCAAGCATCACGTACGGCTTCGCGGGCACCGCGCAAGCGTTCCAGTCGAGCCAGTCCGGCCTCCTCGTCCTGCTGGTCCTCGCGGTGTTCGTGATCTACATGGTGCTCGGGATCCTGTACGAGAGCTTCATCCACCCGATCACCATCCTCTCGGCCCTGCCGTTTGCCGGGTTCGGCGCGCTGATCACGCTGATGTTGTTCCGGATGGAGCTGAGCGTGTACGCCTTCGTGGGCGTGATCATGCTCGTGGGGCTGGTGAAGAAGAACGGCATCATGATGATCGACTTCGCGCTCGAGGCGCAGCGCACGGAAGGCAAGTCGGCGCGCGAGGCGATCCTGCAGGCGTGCAGCATCCGGTTCCGGCCCATCATGATGACGACGATGGCGGCGCTCATGGGCACGCTGCCGATCGCGCTGGGCGTAGGCCAGGGCTCGGAGTCCCGTCGCCCCCTCGGCATCGCGGTGGTGGGCGGGCTGGCGTTCTCGCAGTTCATCACGCTGTACGTGACGCCGGTGATCTACACGTACCTGGACGAGCTGCAGCAATGGCTCGGCCGTCGGACGCCGCAGCGCGCCGGGGCCGTGGCTCCCGCGCCGGCGGACTGAGCCGGAGCCGCGCCGACTGGCGGTCCCGAAGGCGAAGACGCGAGGGGTGCGCTAACTTCTCCCCCATGCACGAATGGCAAGTCTGGCTCGTCGCCGCCCTGCTCCTGTTCGTGGCCGAAATGCTCGCGCCGGGCTTCTGGCTGCTCTCCGTCGCCGTCGGCTGTCTCGCCGCCGGGGTCGTCTCCCTGGTCGTGCCGGGGGCGATCGTGCCGGCGCTCAGCTTCGCCGCCGGGACCCTCTTGTCCCTCGTGGGCATCCGCCCCTTCTTGCTACGGCACCTGCACCCGAGCGGATCCGCCATCCGGACCAACGTGGACGCGCTCGCGGGCAAGGTGGGGATCGTCTCGGAGCGCATCGACCCCGGCACCGGGAAGGGACGGGTGTTGGTCGAGGGTGAGGATTGGCGGGCGGCGTCGCTCATGGACGCGGCGCTCGAGCCGGGGACGCGGGTCATGGTGGTCCGCGTGGAAGGGGCAACGCTGTACGTCGACAAGGAGATGTGAGCGATGGACAACATCGGCGCGCTGATCGTCCCCGCGGCGATCGCGCTGTTCGCGATCTCGATCGTCGCGCGGGGGATCCGCATCGTCCAGCAGGCGCAGACGATGATCATCGAACGACTGGGAAGGTACCACCGCACCCTCTCCTCGGGCGTCAACCTGATCATTCCGATCATCGACAAGCCGAGGGCCATCGACTGGCATCAGGTGATCGTCACACCGGCGGGGGACTCGTTCGCACGCCACTTCCGCACCGACAAGATCGACCTGCGGGAGACGGTGTACGTGTTCCCGCGCCAGAACGTGATCACCAAGGACAACGTCGTGGTCGAGATCGACGCGCTGATCTATTCACAGATCACGGACCCCGTCCGCGCGACGTACGAGATCGCCAACCTGCCGGACGCCATCGAGAAGCTGACGCAGACCACCCTCCGCAACGTGATCGGCGAGATGGAGCTGGACCACGTGCTCTCCTCGCGCGATACCATCAACGCCAAGCTGCGCGAGATCCTCGATGAGGCGACGCACAAGTGGGGCGCGAAGGTGAGCCGGGTGGAGCTGAAGGACATCAACCCGCCCCGCGACATCCGGGACGCGATGGAAAAGCAGATGCGCGCCGAGCGGGATCGGCGGGCGGCGATCCTCACCGCCGAGGCCGAGAAGCAGTCTCGCACCCTGCAGTCGGAAGGCATCCGACAGTCTGAGATCAATCAGGCCGAGGGCCAGAAGCAGGCGAAGATCCTCGCGGCCGAGGCGGAGGCCAACGCCCGCCTCAAGGTCGCCGAAGCGGAAGCGCAGGCGATCGAGCGCATCACGGCCGCCATCAAGGGAACCGGCGGCGATCCGGCGCGGTACTTGATCGCGATCCGTTACATCGAGGCGCTCAAGGAGATGGTCACCAGCCCGCAGAGCAACAAGGTCATCTACATACCGTACGAGGCGACGGGCGTGCTGTCGTCGCTCGGGGGGATCCGGGAGATGCTGGCGGGCCCGGCGGAGGGGAAGAAAACATGAACAGGGCGGTCGTGCTGATCGCGGTGGTTCTGTCCGGCGGTCCGCTGGTCCGGCCGTCCGCCGCTCTACCGGCTTGCGATCCCGCCAACGGCGGCATCACGCTGCCCGACGGCTTCTGCGCGGTCGTGGTCGCGGATCAGGTGGGCGCCCCGCGGCACCTGGCGGTGGCGCCGAACGGCGATCTCTTCGTGGCCCTGGCGGGTCGCCGCGGTGGCGCCGGCGGCATCCTCGCGCTGCGCGATACATCCGGCGACGGCAAGGCCGACGTGCAGCAAACCATCGGTACCGAAGGCGGCACGGGAATCGCACTCGCCAAAGGCGCCCTCTACTTCGGCACGGCGTCGACGGTGTACCGCTACGCGATGCGGGTGGGCAGCCTCGCCCCGCTCGGAGCGCCGGACGTGATCGTCAAGGACCTGCCCGTCGGCGGCCACAGCGCCAAGAACCTGGCACTCGCTCCCGACGGCCGCGCGCTGTTTGTGAACATCGGCTCGGCCACCAATTCCTGTCAGGTCGCCGACCGGTCGAACGAGTCGCCCGGCGAGGACCCCTGCCCCGAGCTCGCCTACCGCGCCGGCGTGTGGCGGTTCGACGCGACCAAGCACGACCAGACGCGGCTGAGCGGGACGCGGTTCGCCACGGGGATCCGCAACGCCGTCGGGCTCGCGTTCGCGCCCTCGGGGGAGCTGTACGCGACACAGCACGGCCGCGACCAGCTGGGGCAGAACTGGTCCAGGCTGTTCACGATCGAGCAGAGCGCCGAGAAGCCGTCCGAGGAGTTCTTCAAGCTCACGGAGGGTGCCGACTTCGGCTGGCCCTACTGCTATCACGACGCGGAGCTCGGCCACCTGGTGATGGCGCCCGAATACGGCGGCGACGGCAAGAACGTGGGCCGCTGCAAGGACAAGCAGGAGCCTCTGGTGGCGTTCCCGGGACACTGGGCGCCCAATGGCGTGACGTTCTACACGGGCACTCAGTTCCCCGAGCACTATCGGGGCGGCGCGTTCATCGCGTTCCATGGCTCGTGGAACCGGGCGCCGCTCCCCCAGGCGGGTTACCGCGTCGCGTTCGTGCCCTTCAAGAACGGCAGGCCGGTGGGGGGCTATGAGACGTTCGCGGACGGCTTCTGGAAGGAGGATCCCGCGGGGCCGAAGCATCGACCGGTGGGCGTGGCGGTGGGCCCCGACGGCTCGCTGTACATCACCGACGACGCGGCGGGCACGATCTGGCGGGTGATGTATAGAGGGCGGTAGAAGGCGGTAATGGGCGGCGGAGGGCGGTAGAGGTGGCGGGGTACTCGGGCAAGCCCCTAGTGGCGAAGCTGGGAATCAAGCCTGATACGCGCATCGCGATCCTCGATGCGCCCAGGGGTTACGATGGCGTCCTCGGCAAGCTACCGCAGCGGGTGACGCGCCGGGCGACCGTCGTCGGCCCACTCGACTTCATTCAGTTCTTCACGGACCAGAAGCGCGTGCTCGAGCGGCGATTCCCGGCGCTCGAGCGCGCGCTCGCGCCGGCGGGAATGCTGTGGATCTCGTGGCCCAAGAAGTCGTCGGGTGTGCCCACCGACCTCACGGAGGACGTGATCCGAGGGGTGGGGCTCGCCCACGGCCTGGTGGACGTGAAGGTGGCGGCGGTGGACGAGGTGTGGTCGGGGCTCAAGTTCGTGCGAAGGGTGAAGGATCGATGAAACGACGGCGCCCGGGATCTCTCCCGGGCGCCGTGCTCTGCCGTTCAGTTCCCCGGTGGAGCTGGGATCATGGCTGGTTACCCGGGACAGCTGAGCGGGATTCCACCGGGGTTACCGGCACGCTTGCGAGAGTCGCATTCCTGGGACGGAAGCACGCTGTACGGAGCCACCGAGAAGCCTGCGGCGACGTCCTGGCCCAGCGTGCCCAGCTCGTCACGCTTGCCGAAGCGGCGGTAATCCACCCAGCGGTGCCCCTCCTGGTAAAGCGACAACGTCCGCTGCAGGAGCAGTTCCTCTACGAACTCGTCGTCCGTGGCTGGAGTGGCGAACTTGACGGCGGCTGTGCCAACATTGGAGGCGCCTGAAGTCGCCCGCACCGCGGCGAGGTCGGTCAACGCCCCGGCTTGATCCCCCGTGAACCAGCGCGCCTCGGCCCGGAGCAAGACCAGCTCTTCGTTCCGGATGATCGGGATCGGCGCCGTGTTGGCGGCATAGGTGCAGGGCTGATTCGTCCCGGTGACACTGACCTCCGTCCTGGGGTCGTAGGCGGTCGTGCACGCGGGGTTGTTGATCGCCACCTTGCGGCGGTACCGGTCGTCTGTGGCGACGCCCGCGATCGAATCGATGATCGGGTGGACATAGAGGTCGCGGTTCACCGCGAACGAAATTGTGTTCAGGACGTCCCCAGCCCCGGTCGAGTAGATCACGTCCACACCCAGGTCGCGGTTCGCCGCGGTAAGATCGGCGATCCAGGTTCCGCCCAGGGCCGTGAGCGCCGTGGAGTAGCAGGGCGCACCGCACCCCAGCGAGCCGCGCTTGGCTTCCACGCGCGCCTTGAGCGCGCGGTTGAACTGGCCGAAACCGCCCGGTGTGTTGGCGGCCACGCCGAACGCGCTGAAGCCGTTGTGCATCGGAAAGAAGAACGAGGCGTCGGGGGTGTCGAGGTCGGCCTTGGCCTCATCGAGCTTGGCCGTGATCCAGTTGTAGACGGAGTCGCGGCTGACGATCGGAAGCACCGCGTTCACGTCATCGGTCATGTCCACCACCGCGCCGATCGAATCACGGGCTTCGATGACGTAGAGCATTTCGAGCGCGATGAACGTCTTCAGCACGCCCAACGCGCCCGCCTTCTCTTCGGCGGTGAGGGCCGACGTGGTGTTGATCAGCTTGATCGCCGCGTAGGCATTGCGGTAGTTGGTATACCGGCCCGCCCACTGGGTGCCTGCCGTGAACGCGTTGTTCTGCCGCCAGTCGCGGAGGGGCCCCGTGATCCACCGGCCGTCCGTGATGAACATGTAATAGGTCTCACGGCCGTAACTGCCGAGGTCGCGGATCTGGTCGGCCCGGTTGTCCCGGTAGGTCGCGAATACGCCGACGATCTCGCGGGTCGCCGCATCCCGGGGGTTGGTGAGGGCGCCCGACTGGGTGGGCGAGTTGGGATTCGTAATGTCGAGGTTGCAGGCACCGAGGGTGCCGGTAGCCGCGGCCATCAGGGTGATGAGAGCGCGTCGCATGGTCCGTCTCCTCTCGGGGACAGTGGGCTGGGATTGAGTGGTGTCGGGTCTCATCGGTCACCAACCCACGTCCACGGACAGGAAGAACTGACGGTTCGAGGGGTAGGGCGCCAAATCGATGAAGCGGTTCAGGTTCGTCGCGCCAAAGTTGTTGTACTCCGGATCGAAGCTCCAGTAATCCGTGAACATGAACGGGTTGCGGGCCTGGAGAGTGAGACGGAGTGAGCGAGCTCCGAACTGTTGGACCAAGCCGTTCGGCGCCTCGTAGCTCAGCGAGATGTCCCGAACCCGGACGTAGGTCCCACTTTCGAGGTAGGCCCGCACGTCACTCCCCCCGTGCCACGCCCGGTACCGGTAGCTGCCGGCGGTGTACGGATACGTGACCACGTTTGGCGCCTTCCCTTTCGTGTACGTCGGAGGAACGTTGAGATCCCACCCATCTCCCATGGTCGCACGCGTGATTGGGTCGTCGTAATCTCGCGCTGTTCCGCCTTCGTCCCAGAGCGAACGCGTCATGTTTGCCACGACGCCGCCCTTGCGCCAGTCCATGGTCCAGGCGAGCGTGAGCTGCTTCCACCGGAGCGAGCTGGAGAATGCCATCACGAAGTCCGGGTTCGCGTCCGCCGCGACGGTATCCGCGGTCCGCACGATAGCGCCGGAATCGGTGACCCACGTGCCGATCGGTAGGGGTTGCCCATTGGCGTCGAGGGGCACGTTGCCCCAGATCCACGTCGTCCGCCCGCCGGGGCTGATGAAGTTGCGCCCGAAGGCCGCGCCGAACGAGCCCCCCGCTGGGAAGCGGGGCACGAACGAGGGCAGGTTTTGGATCTCCTGCCTGTTCTTGCTGAAGTTGGCGCGCAGATGCAGGTCCAGGTCGCGGCTCTGCACCGCTATCGCGCTCAACCCCAGCTCGACCCCCTTGTTCGACAGCTCGCCGCCGTTCACCACCAGGTTGGTGAGCCCACCGGAGGGAATCGTGGCCGGCTGGAGGAGCAGATTCGTGATCCTCCGACTGTACCCGGTGCCCTCGAGCTGGAGACGCCGGTGGAGGAAGGTCACATCGACGCCAGCCTCGATCTCGGTGAGCGTCTCGGGCCTGATGTCGGCGTTGCCCGCCACGGCGGCCTGCACCAGCGTCGCCGTGCCGCCGATGTTGGTACCGGTGCGAAGCACGAGGTCCCGATCGCCATAGCGTGGCCGGTTGCCCGTACGAGCCCACCCGCCCCGGAGCTTGACCTCGTTGAAGAGATCCCCGAGGTCCGTGAATCGGTAGGAGGCCGAGGCGCGCGGGAAGAGGTAGTACTTGTGCCGATCGCCGTTGGCGCTGGAGCGGTCGGCGCGGATGCCGCCGCCGAGCGTCAGGCGCTCGTTCAGGGCCTGGACCTGCTCGTTGGCGAGGAGCGCCATGTCCCGGAAATCCGCGTACACGCTGTCGGAGGCGTCGCGAATGGTGCCGCTGTTGGTGGTCTCGACGCCAGGCAGCAGCCCGCGGGCGCGCTCTCGCACCACACGGTTGTACTGCGTCTCGTAAGCGAAGCCGCCCGTGGTCGTGAAGGAAATGTCGCCCCACGGCCGATAGTGCCAAGCACCGATCAGCGAGAGGTTGTAATTGAAGATGTTGCCTTCCGTCCGCACGGCTCGCCCCGAGAAGCCGTCGCTGGCGGTCGGACTCTCGTACTGGAGGAACGACGGCGAAAAGAGATCGCCCGAGACCTGAGCGCGATCGAAGCCGCCGGTGGCCGTCACCGAGATCTGGTGCGGACCCCGGCTCAACGCGGCCCACGACCCGCTGAGGGTGCCGATTTGGCGGAACACCAGCTCGTTGAGGCGCAGCTTCTGGAAGGTCTCGAACGGGTTGGACACCGTCGACCCACCACCGTTGAACGGGTTGCGCATGTACGTCCCGGTCGCGTCCACCGAGTTGAGATCGATTACGCCGGGGGTGTACGCGAAGCAGTAGATGGGCGATGTACACGTGTTATCGTTGTTCGAAAGGCCGCGGTTCAGGCTGTTGCGGGTGAGGTTGAGCCCCACGTTGACCTTGATCTTCCCTTCGAGGAAGGACTGGTCGACGTTGGTCCGGAGCGCGTACAGGCGGGCACCGGTCCGCGGCGCCGTCCCGACTTCGTCGCGCGATGTCAGATTCACGTAGTACTGCGTCGCCGCCGTGCCGCCGCTGAAGCTCCCGGTCACCTCATAAGACGGGTCGCTGTTGCTGTAGAACTCGTCGAGGTAATCACGAGTGAGAGGGATCTGCCCCCCGGGGTAGAGTGCGTTCAGCAAGACAGTGTCAGCACGCGACCCTCCGTTGCCGTACGGCAGCGAGAGTACTTTGTCGACCGTCTCGAACTCTCTTGTCCCGAGCAGCCGGTAGGGCACGCTCCGGCCGATGCGGCTCGTGAGGTTGAATCGCGGAACGCCGCCGGTGCCCCGCTTGGTCCGGATGATGACGACGCCGTTGGTCGCGCGGGAGCCGTACATCGCGGTCGCCGCTGCCGACTTGAGTATCTCGATCGACTCGACCTCCGCCGGGTTCAAGTCCGCAAGCCGGTTCACCAAGGCGTCCTGAGTGCCGCCGATGCCGGTGGTGGTGGAGCGGTTGCCAGCGCCCGTTACGCTGTTGGCGCCGTCGGAAATAGCGTCGTTCGAGATGATGACCCCGTCCATCACGAACAGCGGCTGTCCATTTCCGAGGATCGACGTGACCCCCCGGATCTGCACCTGGGCGCCACCGCCCGGGGCGCCGCTGTTCATCGAGATCGCCGCGCCCGCCACTTTGCCCTGCATCGCCTGCTCCAGCGACTGGGCGGGAGCCCTGGTCAGCTCGTCGTTCGAGACCTGCGAGACCGCCGTGGTCGCGTTGCGGCGCTCGAGCGTCGTCGCTTGGCCCGTCACCACGACCGCCTCGAGCTTGAAGGGGTCCTCCTCGAGCTTCACCACCACGTTCGACTCGCCGGCCGCCACCGGCACTTCCTTCTTCTGGTAGCCGATCGCGCGGACCAGGAGTCGCACGTCGCCTGCGGCGACGGTGATGCGGAAGGAGCCATCGGCCGCCGACTGGGCGACGCCCTGGCCACCGACCTCGGTGATCGTCGCCAGTCCCACGGGAGCCTCACCCAACAAGCGCGTCACGTGACCCGTCACCTCGCGACCTTGTGCCGGGGCCGGCACCGGGGCGAGGCCGAGCGCGACGACGGCTAGCGCCAACACTGCGTGCTTGCTCATGCGCTGTCTCCGTTCGTGAGGATGGATACTGCGGGGGGGATCGCCGAGAAACGTCGAGGGGCCCCGCGGCTGGACACGACCAAGCACGCGAGACCTTGCTTCCCGGGGACAGCAACGGACACAGCCCGGGAAAACGACATGTGACGGCGATCCATGTCGCTCACCCTAAAGGTGCGGAGTATTTTTCACGGGGGCGCACGGGGCGTGCCGCGGACGCCGCATGAGGGAACGACCTTAGTGGTGTGGCGTCGCCGCAACGCCCACTTAACGGCTGCGGTTTGGGACCCCCCGTTTCGTCCACACGAGGATCACGCCGCAGCCGCTGTCCATGCGCTGGTATTGAGGGGGGGCGCTGAAGATGTTGGAGTAGACCTCGATCGCGAGAACCTCCGCCGGGACCAGCGGCAGGGACGGAGTCTCGATCGGCGGCAACGGGAAGTACACGCCGTCGATGAAGTACGCCGGCGGGCAGTAGTTGGCGAGCGCGGGATTGAGGATCTGGCCCTGCCCCCGCTGCAGCTCGACCAGATAGCTCGATCCATTGGGCCGCAGCCGTACCCCTGGGACCATCCGGAACACCTCTTCGAACTGGACCGCGCCGGCGCTCTTGACATCAGTCGTGTCGAGGAAGTGCCCCTGCGCCGCCTTGCGGCGCCGCTCGAAGCCCACTCCCGCCAGGTAGGGCTCGGAGCGTCCTTCCACGGTGACCGGATCGAGGACGGCGATCGAGTCACCCATGAGGATCTCCACCCGTTGCGCCAGGCCAGGCCGCACGGTGGCCTGGGCCCGTCCCGGTGGGTAGCCGACCGCTTGAGCTTCGACAATTCGAGGGCCCGCCGCCACGTCTCGCAGCGTGAACCCGCCGAGCTCGTCAGCCCGAGCGCGGCGATCCGTGCCGATCACGACTACGGTCGCTCCCGGAATGACGGTTCCGTTCCGCTTCCGCACGACCCCGGTGAGGGTTCCAGTAGCGGCAGCCACTGCTAAATCCAGACTGGCGCGGCCGAACGCGCGCCCGTCCAGATCGACCAGCGCCATGCCGGCTGGGCCCTCGCCGGCTCTTCCCTGGAGGACCACCGCGACGTCCGTCGGGACATTGCAGAGCAACACGCGGCCCGACCGGTCCGAGCGCGCAGCCGCCGTGCCCGGCTCCGCCCGGACCGACCCTGCGCCGAGGACGTAGATCGTCCAATGGGCGGTCACCATGATATCAGGGAGGGGCTTGCTGTCGGCCGCGTTGCGCACCAGCCCGAGAATCGCTCCCGCCTTCTGGTGCCAGGGATCGTGCGGGCACAGCGTGCGGTGCGCCGTAGCCGGACCGGGCGTGGCGAGGGTGACTGCCGTCGCGCCGTCCGCTGCAACGTCGACGACCACCGGAGGGGCGGCCAGGCCGGTCGAGTCCAGGACGGGATGATCGAACGTCAGCCTGTAGCGGCCGGCCACGAGGGCGGCCAGCTCGAAGCGCCCGAGCGCATCGGTGCGAGCCGTGCGGTTGGTGCCTTCGATCCAGACCTCGGCGCCCTCGAGCGGCGCCGCACTGATCAGACTGTCGTAGACGACGCCGCGCAGGAGCGCGCTGCCCTGCGCGCCCGCACGGGTAGTCACGAACAGGGCCACCCAAGTGGTGACCAGGGTCTGTCGGACGGTGGCGCGACGGACCATAGTCTCTATAATACGGCGCGAACGGCTAGATTGGGACCGCGATGCCCGAGCTCACGACCACACCCCCCCTCACCAAGCTCTCCGAGGAAGAGGAGCTGTTCCGCGACACCGTGCGCGACTTCGCGGAGCGCGAGGTCCGGCCGCGCGTGGCCGCGATGGAACGGGCCTCCACGGTCGACCCGGCGCTGCTCGCCAAGTGCTTCGAGCTGGGGCTCATGGGGATCGACATCCCCGAGTCCCACGGTGGCGCCGCCGGGAGCCTCCTGATGACGGTGCTCGCGGTGGAGGAGCTGTCGGCCGTGGATGCCTCGGTGGCGATCTTCGTCGATGTCCAGAACACCCTCGTGAACATGCTGCTGCGCAAATGGGCGAGCGACGACGTCAAGCGACGCTACCTCCCGCGCCTGGCGAGCGACTTGCTCGGCGCTTACGCCCTCTCCGAGCCTGACTCGGGGTCGGACGCGTTCGGGCTGCAAACCCGCGCCACGCGGCGCGGGACCACGTGGACGCTCGAGGGCCGCAAATTGTGGATCACGAACGGCGCCGAGGCGGGGCTCTTCGTCGTGTTCGCGAACAGCGACTTCACCAAGGGCTACAAGGGGATCACCGCCTTCGCGGTCGAGCGTGGATTCAAGGGGTTCTCGGTCGGCAAGAAGGAGGACAAGCTCGGCATCCGGGCCTCGAGTACCTGCGAGCTTATCCTCGACGGCTGCGAGGTCCCCGTGGCGAACGTGGTAGGCGAGGTCGGCATGGGTTACAAGGTGGCGATCGAGACGCTGAACACCGGCCGGATCGGCATCGGGGCGCAGATGATCGGCGTGGCGCGCGGCGCCCTTACGGCGGCGCTCAAGTACGCGAAGGAGCGGAAGCAGTTCGGCAAGCCGATCGGGGAGTTTCAGGCGGTGCAGTTTCAGCTGGCCCAGGCCGCCACGGAGCTCGAGGCCGCCCGGCTCATGGTGTACAACGCGGCGCGGCTCGAAGCCGCGGGTGAGCCCTACACCACGCAGGCCGCGATGGCCAAGCTCTTCGCCTCGCAGGTGGCCGAGCGGGTGACGTCGCTCGCCGTGGAGCTGTTCGGCGGCTACGGCTACACCAAGGAGTACCCGGTGGAGAAGTTCTACCGCGATGCCAAGATCGGGACGATTTACGAAGGGACGAGCAACATGCAGTTGAACACGATCGCGAAGCAGATCCTCAAATAGGGAGGAGCCAATGCGCAGGTACGACGCTTTGGTCATGGCCGCGCTCGTCGCATGCGTCGCGCCACTTGCTGCCCAGGGGAAGGGGCCGAAGAAGTACGCGGTGACGACCGATCGTGCGCTGGTCGTGACGCGGGAAGTGCTGGTGAAGCAGGGCTACGAGGTCGTGCGGGTCGAGAATAGCGGGCGCGACCTCGTCGTATGGTATCGCCGCGGCAACAGGGGGAGAGGCAAGGGAAAGGGCCCCCCCGTGAGGATGGTGATCCACCGGACCGAAGATCGCGTGGTATTCCTGAGCGCACCGAGCGCAGTGCTGGTCGATATCGACGTGCGCCTGAAGTTGTAGGCGGCTTCTCTATGCCGCGACAGTGTCGCTAGCGGCGTGCTCGTGGTGTTGCGCGTTTGCGACACTATGAATATAGCTTGTAACATGCTGCAGTAGTTAATCTTACAGATCTGCGTGACGGACCGCACAGCCTACCGGGCCGCTTAACGCGACTTTCAGTGTGCCCAGTGGTAGAGGGGGTGGCGCGGGCTATGCAGGTGCCCGGCTCCCCAACACTGAGGCAGTCCCGCTGAGGCCGCCGCGCCCCTCCTCAGCCCTAAACGAGCTAGGAGTGACACGAATGCGAGCCCTCATAGTCTTGGTTGCTTTGGTCGCCACGCCGTTCCTGGCGGGCGTCTCCCAACAGGTGAAGCCAAACAGCGGCGTCGGGCACAACGACGTCCACTGCGCAGCGCGCACGGCCTTGCACACCGGCAGGGACATCAACAAGTGCCCGCCGCCCACTCCCGCCGGCGGTGGCGGTGGCACCGGCGGCACCACCGGCGGTGATACCGGCGGCACTACGGGCGGGACCACCGGCGGCGATACCGGCGGCACGACGGGTGGGACCACCGGCGGCGATACCGGCGGCACCACCGGCGGGACGACCGGCGGGACGACCGGCGGGACCTGCGGGACCTCCGCCCCAGGGGGCGGTACCGCGTGGATCGATGGCCAGGTGTTCGTTGACGCCGACCCGTGGCCCGGTCTCTCGGGCTGGTGCGTTCAGATCAGCGGCCCGGTCAGTGCATCGGTGGCGACCGATGCGTCGGGCAACTACCTGTTCTCAGGCTTGCCGGCCGGCGATTATACCGTCTGCGAGACGGTGCAGGCGGGTTGGCACCAGAGCTTCCCGACGAGCGGCCCGAGCTGCGCGAGCGGCTCCGGCTGGACGATCACCGTCGCGGACGGCAGCGGCAACAGCTTCATCTGGTTCGGAAATCTCACCCCGTAGGGTGAGCGCAGGTTCAGAAGGGCTCCATCGAAGGCCCCGGGCTGGCTCGCCGGGGCCTTCCCTGTTATGACCGTGCGACCTTTGATGCCGCGACAGTGCCATTAGAGCTTGCGACACCACCACCGTTCCTGTAAGCAACCGCACAGCCTCCCCAGGTCGCCCCGAGCGACTTTCAGAGTGCCCAACACTGAAGCAGACCTGCTGAGGCCGCAGCGCCCCTTCCTCAGCCTCGAGCTAGGGGTGATACCATGCGAGCCCTCATCGTCGTGCTGGCGTTGGTGGCTACACCGTTCTTGGCAGGCGTGTCTCAAAGTTTGCAAGGCTCCAATTGCGACAACGGTCTGGGCGACGAGCATCGCTCGGACATGGGGCAGCTACATGCTCATAAGGGGCTATGCGCTACTCCGGCCCCAGCCCCCGACGCCGATGGCGATGGGGTCCCGGACAGCCTCGACCAATGCGCCGACACGCCGCTCGGCACCATCGTCGACGCCTCCGGCTGCCCGGTCGCGCAACCCCCCGGCTGTGTGAACTCCGTGGGCACCGGGACCGGGAAGGTCCTGGGCCAGGTGTTCGTAGATGATCCGGCCCAGAATTTTCCCTATCTCGCGGGCTGGTGCGTCGAGCTCCGGGACGGGAGCGGCGCCGTCATTGCCACGGCGGTCACCAGCGGCGTAAACCTGGACCTGGAATGGAACAACTACGTCTTCACCGGTATCCCGGGCGGCACCTATATCGTCTGCGAGGTGCTGCCGCCCAATAGCACCTGGCATGAGACCCAACCGACGAGCGGGCCGGCTTGCGGGGGCGGCGTCTTTGGAGTGACAGTCACCTTCCCGGATGGGGGCGCCGCCGACCTCATCTGGTTCGGCAATCTCCCGTAGGGTCAGGTCGGCGCACGGGTAGGTAGATCGAAGGCCCCGGGCTGTTTCCCCGGGGCCTTCCGCTGGTAACTTCCGCCTCTATGCACACGGCCCGACGCACCCACTCGTTCACGGAGTCGGTGATCCGCGGGATGACCCGGCTCGCGAGCGAGCACGGTGCCATCAACCTCGCCCAAGGGTTCCCGAACTTTCCCGCCCCCGATGTCCTGAAAGAGGCCGCGGCGCGGGCGATTCGAGACGACGTGAACCAATACGCCATCACCTGGGGGGCGAAGCGTCTGCGGGACGCGCTCGCCCGAAAGTACGCGGATTGGTACGGCATGACGGTGAACCCGGAGACCGAGATCACCGTCACCTGCGGCGCCACCGAGGCGATGGCGTCGGCGCTGCTCGCGATCGTCGATCCCGGCGACGAGGTCATCGTATTCGAGCCGTTCTACGAGAATTACGGGCCCGACGCGATCCTGTGCGGCGCGAAGCCCGTGTACGTGCCGCTTGCGGCAGCCCAGGAGCTCGATCTCGACCGGCTGGCGGCTGCGTTCTCGGCACGTACCCGCGCGATCATCGTGTGCACCCCGAACAACCCGACCGGCCGGGTGCTGTCCCGGCGCGAGCTCGAGGCGATCGCCGAGCTGTGCCGGCGGCATGACGCCTACGCGGTGACGGACGAGATCTACGAGCACATTTATTACGAAGGGGAGCACATTCCCATCGCGACGCTCGACGGCATGCCCGAGCGGACCATCACGATCAGCGGTGCGTCCAAGACGTTCAGCGTCACCGGCTGGCGTATCGGGACCATCGTGGCTCCGCCCGACGCGACCGACGCGATCCGCAAGGTGCATGACTTTCTCACCGTGGGAGCCCCTGCGCCGCTCCAGGAAGCCGTCGCCGCCGGGCTCGAGACGCTGGGGGACGACTACTACGAGCGGCTGGCGCACGAGTACCGGGCGCGGCGGGATCTGCTGTGCCGGGCGCTGGTCGACGCCGGCTTCCGCTGTACACCGCCCCAGGGCGCCTACTACGTGCTGGCGGACTGCTCCGGCGTCTCGGAGCTCCCGGACGACGAGTTCTCCTTCTGGCTGACGAAGGAGATCGGAGTGGCCCCGGTGCCGGGCTCGAGCTTTTTCAGCCGCCCGGAGTTGGGCCGGCGACTGGTGCGGTTCGCGTTTTGTAAAACGGAAGAGATGCTGGCTGAAGCGGCGCGGCGGCTCGTCCGGGTCAGGCGTCCCGCCCATCCGGTACGGGCGTAGCGACCCGCGAGAGCACGCCGGGCTTCGGCGTCGCGCGCCGCTTCACCTGCAGCCCCGCCAGCGTAAACAGCCACGCACCCAACGGTCCGTTCCAGAATCGCAGCCGCCGCTCGCCCTTCGGGTCGGTACGATGCTCGGTACGCGCCCGCGCCACGACGGCGGCGAGGAGGGCCGCCCCGGCGACGACGGCAAACGCCGGGGGAACCCCCACCACACCCGCTAGCCCGGGGATCCGCTCCAGCGCCGCGACGATGCCGGCCGCGGCCGCGACGCACACGTAGCACAGCAGTCGCGAGGCACGCTCGAGCCGCGACGGTCCGTCTCCGTAGAGAAACGCCAGCTCCTCGCGCCGATGCGACAGCTCCGCCCGGAGCGCATCGACGAGGTGCTCGCGCCCGTATCCCGCCTTGCGCAGCCGCCGCACCCGCGCGACCATGACGACGAGCGGCACCGCCGCGATCGTGGCAACAGCCGCGATCGTCGCAGCCCGGGCCTGCGGCTCCTCCGGCCGGAGCAACCGGATCACGAAGAGCGGCAGGGCGACGGCCGCGAACGCGCCGTAGAGCAGTGCCGTCGTCGAGAGCTGGCGCGCCTCCGTCACGAAGGCGCGCACGGCCACCGCCGCGCGGCGATCGAGCGCGGCGGCCAGCGCATCGGCGAGCGCTTCCCCGTTCGGGAAGCGCGCGCCCGGGTCCTTGGCCAGGCAGCGGTCGATGGTCTCGGCCAGGCGCGGCGGCACCCCGGGCGCCACCGAGGCCAGCGGGGGCGGCGGATCGCTTACCTGGCGGGCGAGCACCGTCATGTCGTCGGGGCCCACGAAGGGCAGCTCACCCGACAGCGCAAAGAAGCCCACCACGCCAAGCGAATAGAGGTCGCTCCGCGGGTCCACGCGCTCGCCCAGTACCTGCTCGGGGCTCATGAACTCTGCCGTCCCGACCACGCGCTGGGGCCCCGTCGTGGTGCCCGAGCCCACGCGCGCGATCCCGAAGTCGGAGACCAGAGCGCGGCCCGTCGCCACGTCGAGCAGGATGTTGTCGGGCTTCACGTCTCGGTGTACCACCCCGCGGTCGTGCGCGTAGGCCAGCGCCCGGGCCACCTCCTCGAGCAGCCGCGCGGCGGTGTCGTACGGCATCGGACCCCGTTTCCGTACCCGCCGCCCGAGCGTGTCTCCGTCCACGTACGCCATCGCGAAGTACACCAAGTCCGAGACCTCATGCACCGCGAAGATGGGCACGATGCCGGGATGCGAGAGCTGAGCGGCGGTCCGGGCCTCGCGCAGGAAGCGCTCCCGCGCGGCCGGCTGCATTGCGCGGTCGGGGGGCAGCAGCTTGATGGCAACCTTGCGGTCCAGGCGCAGCTCGCGGGCGAGATACACGACCCCCATGCCGCCGCGCCCGAGGCGTCGTTCCAGCACGTAGCGTCCGGCGAGGGCGCGCTGGAAATCCGGTAGCAGGGGGTCGGCCGTCAGGGTCACGGGGCCTGTCTACCCCGACGGGTCTAGGCCAGGTTCCGCACGAAGTGCGCAGTTTGGTCACAGCGTCCCAACAAACATGCGAACGGTGCAACGGTGATGGCGGGCACACAGACGCTGGCCTCATACCTCTATCGCCGCTTGCCGGCCGTCTTCAGATTCACCCCCCATGCCCGACCACCAACCCTACATCCCTGCCTCCCAAGCACCCGCCGAGCTGACGCCGCGCGCGCTGGTCCTGGGCGTGCTGCTCGGGCTGATCTTCAGCGCGTCGAGCGTCTACCTGGCGCTCAAGATCGGGCTCACGGTGAGCTCCTCCATCCCCATCGCCGTGCTCTCGATCACGATCTTCCGCGCCCTCGGCCGGACCTCGATTCTCGAGAACAACATCGTGCAGACGACCGGCTCGGCCAGCGACTCCGTTGCAGCCGGCGTCGTCTTCACGATCCCTGCAATCCTGCTGATGGGCTACGACCTCGACATCGGCCGGGTCGCCGTGCTCGCGACCGCAGGCGGCCTGATGGGGATCCTGATGATGATCCCGCTGCGCCGCGCGTTGATCGTGAAGGAGCACGATACCCTGATCTACCCGGAGGGCACGGCGTGCGCCGAAGTCCTGATCGCCGGCGAAGAGCGCGGCCTGCAGGCCAAGCGCGTCTTTCAGGCGTTCGGGGTCGGTTTCGTCTACAAGTTCCTACAGGCGGGGCTCAAGTTCTGGCCCGACGTGCCGGGCAAGGCGCTCGGGTTCTATCCCGGGGCCGCCGTCTTCACGGAGGCATCCCCCGAACTGCTGGGCGTGGGCTACATCATCGGCCCGCGGATCGCGGGTTATCTGTTCGCCGGCGGCTGCTTGGCCTACCTGGTGCTCGCTCCAGCGATCAAGCTCGTGGGGTCGGGTCTCACGGAGCCGTTCGGATTCCCGGCGGTCAAGCTGATCCGGGACATGAGTCCGGGCGAAATCCGCGCCAGTTTCGTCTTCTACATCGGGGCAGGCGCCGTCGCCTCGGCCGGGATCATCGCGCTGGCCCGCTCACTGCCGACGATCATGAGCTCCTTCGCCTCGAGCCTCAAGGACCTGCGTGACTCGCGGCTCGGCCAGGCGGTGACCCGGCTGCGGACCGAGGACGACCTCCCTATCTCGCTCACCGTCGGCGGGTCGATCGCCCTCGCCATCGTGCTCACCCTGCTGCCGCAGGTGGGCGTCAATCTGCTCGGGGCGATCCTGATCGTGATCTTCGGGTTCTTCTTCGCCACGGTTTCCTCCCGCGTCACGGGGCAGATCGGGTCTTCGGCGAATCCGATTTCCGGTATGACCATCGCCGCACTGCTCGGAACGTGCCTGATCTTCGTCGCCGTCGGCTGGACCGGCGTGGATCACCGGGTGCAAGCGATCTCGATCGCCGCGGTCGTCGCCGTCGCGACCGCGAACGCCGGCAACACGTCGCAGGATCTGAAGACCGGCTTCCTCGTTGGCGCCACACCGCGTCGCCAGCAGCTCGCCATCCTGGTGGGCGCGCTCGGCTCGGCGCTGGTGGTCGGTTGGACCCTGACCCTGCTCAACCGGGCCTACACCTACCCCGTCCCCGAAACACATCCCGCCTTCAGCGCGCAGGCGCTGGCGCCCGCGGCAGGGGGGCGGGCAGCGGTAGAGGTCCGGTCCGAAACGATGTCGGGCTTCCGCATCGCAGCCACCGACTCGGTGGACCGCGCCACCTATCAGGTGGTCCGCGTGTATGTCGTCACCGAAGGCGTGGCGGCGGGGAAGTATCTGATGGACCCGGCGGCGCACGAGCTGCGCTACGTGATCGATCCGGGCATCGGCGGGCGCATTCACGAGTATCAGGGCAGGACGATTCCCAGGCTCGACTCGCCCAAGGCCACGATCATGGCGCTCATCGCCGACGGCATCCTGACCCACAAGCTGCCGTGGGTGCTGGTGATGCTCGGCGTGTTCATCACCATCGCCATCGAGCTCATGGGCGTGCAGGCGCTGCCGGTCGCCGTGGGCGTGTACCTGCCGATTTCGACCTCGTCCGCGATGTTCACCGGCGGCGTCGTGCGCTGGCTCATCGAGCGTCGGGCGCAGGCCCGGCAGCAGTCGATCGCGGAGGTCGAGTCCGGGCCGGGCGTGCTGTTCTCGAGCGGCCTGATCGCGGGCGGCGCCATTTGCGGCATCGTGCTGGCGGCGATCGCCGGCGTGCTGGGCTCGGCGGACGCGCTGGCCGAGAAGGCGCCGTGGTTCCATGCGCTCGGCGGCCTCGCCCGCTCGAATCTGCTCGCGTTCGCGTTGTTCGCGGCGCTGGGCGTGCTGCTCTATCGGATCGCCCAGCGTCCGCAGTGACGGACGGCGGGGTGTAGGGGTGAGGGATGGTGGAGGAGCGCAGTACGCTGCGCCCCTACATTTCAGCGTGTCCCGTTCCCGAGTCGCGTGATGCGCATCGTGTCGTTGCTGCCCGCCGCCACCGAGATGGTAGCCGCGCTGGGCGCGGTCGGTCGGCTGGTCGGCGTGTCGCACGAGTGCGACTTCCCACCGCAGGTGCGGTCGCTCCCCCGGGTCACCCGTACCCGGGTGGATCCCACCCTGCCGTCGGGCGCGATCGACCGTGCCATGACGGAAGCGAAGCGCGCCGGCGTCTCGCCCGTGGAGGTGGACGTCGACCTGGTGGCGCACCTGCGGCCCGACGTGCTGATCGGCCAGTCGGTGTGCGATGTCTGCGCCGTGGGCCACCATGAGCTGGCGCGCGTGGTCACGACCCTGATACCCACCCCTTGGGTCGTCACGTTGCACGCTCATACGCTGGATGAGGTGCTCCTGGACATCCGCAAGGTCGGCGAAGCGCTGGAGCTCCGCGACGAAGCGGACGAGCTCGACGCGGGCCTGCGCTACCGGCTGCGACGCGTCGGTGCCCGAGCCCAGATGGCCGGACACGCAGCGGCGCAGCATGCTGCGCCCCTGCAGAAACCGCGCGTACTGGTGCTGGAATGGCTCGATCCTCCCTACGTGGCGGGCCACTGGGTTCCCGAGCTGGTGGCGCTTGCGGGAGGCCAGGACGTTGGCAGCGCGCCCGGCGACCGATCGCGACCCCGTCCCTGGAACGAACTCGCCGCGCTTGCGCCGGACGTCGTGATCGTGGCGCCGTGCGGATTCGACATTCCCCGCGCCCAGGCGGAGCTGGCCGCCCTCACGGACCAGGACGCGCGGCGGCTGCTCGGGCGGCGCGTCGAGTTTCTCGACGGCAACGCGTATACTTCCCGTCCGGGACCGCGCCTCGTGGATGCGGCCGAGCAGCTTTCCCGGTTGATACCCGGTTGACGGTTCGGACGAGGTTCTCGTGATCGGCGTGCTGGCCCTTGCGTGGAACGTGGCGTCGTGCAACGTGCCACTCAGGCTGCTTCAGCAGCCCACCGATACGCTCCGTCTGTACGCGGTCGGGGACATCAACCTGGGCCGACGGCTCGCGAAGCAGCGGCTGCTCGAGGGCGATACCCTCTACCCGTTCCTGGCGGTCCGCGACTCGCTCGCCGCCGCGGACATCACCTTCGGGAATCTCGAGAGCCCGATCGCCGCCGAGTCGAGTGCGGCGCCCGATTCGGCGGCGGTGTTCACCGCGCCCCCGGCAGCCGCCGTCGCGCTCGCGCGCGCGGGCTTCGACATCGTGAGCACCGCGAACAACCACGCCTGGGACGGCGGTCCTGCCGCGCTGGAGGAGACGATGCGGCAGCTCACGCGCGCGGGCGTGCGGTTCGTGGGCTCCGGCTTCGGACGCGACATGGCGGAGCAGCCGGTGATCCTGGAGCGGCGCGGCTGGCGGGTCGCGTTCTTTGCGCTCACCCGCGCGTGGAACCCGGCGCCGTACACGTTCCACAGCCACGCCGGGTCGCGCTACGTCGCCTGGGGAGATACCGGCCGGATCTATCCGGCGATCCGCGAAGTCAAGGCGAGCGGCCGGGCGGACCTCATCGTGGTCAGCATGCACGGCGGCACCGAGTACGCGGACGCCCCGCCCAAGCACATGCAGGAATTGGCGCGCGGCGTCGTGGACGCCGGCGCGGACCTGGTGCTGGCGCATCACCCGCACGTATTGCAGCCGGTGGTCTGGTACAGGCACAAGCCGATCGTCCAATCGCTCGGCAACTTCGTGTTCCTGCAGGACGACCCCTGGACCCGCCTGTCCGCGATACTCCGGGTCGTGGTGACTCCCGACCGGCGGCTCCGCCTCTCCGCCATTCCAGTCCACGTCGGCCATCAGCCGACGCTCGCGACCGGCGCCGCGGCCGACAGCGTGCGCCGCCGGCTTCGCGTGCGCCTTTCGCCCATACCGGTTCGCCACCCATGACCCAAGACACCATGGACTTCCTGAAACGACTCCTCGACACCCCTGGACCGTCCGGCTTCGAGACAGCGCCTGCCCGCGTGTGGCGCGACGAGGTGAAGACCTTCGCCGATCAGGTGTCGGCCGATGTGCACGGCAACTCCGTGGCGGCCGTGAATCCCAAGGGCGTGCCCCGCCTCATGCTGGCCGGTCACATCGACGAGATCGGACTGCAGATCACGCACGTGGACGACGAGGGATACCTGTATTTCGCGGGCATCGGTGGGTGGGACTCCCAGGTTCTCGTCGGGCAGCGGGTGGTGATCAGCGGCCCTAAAGGTCCGGTGCACGGCGTGATCGGAAAGCAGGCAGTGCACCTGATGAAGCGCGAGGACATGGACAAGGTCTCGAAGATCACGGACCTGTGGATCGACATCGGGGCGGCGAGCAAGGCCGAAGCGCTCGAGCGCGTGCGCCTGGGAGACGCCGGCGTGCTGGACGCCAGCGTCCAGGAGTTTCCGAATGCGCGGATCGTGTCGCGCAGCATCGACAACCGGATCGGCGCCTACGTGGTGGCGGAAGCGCTGCGCCTGCTCGCGCAGGACCGGCCCAAACATGCGGGGGTGTTCGGCGTGGCGACCACGCGCGAGGAGATCGCCTGGACGGGCGGCGGGGCCCGTACCAGCGCGGTAGGGCTCGATCCGAACGTCGCGCTGGTGGTAGACGTCACGCATGCGACGGATTGGCCCGGCGCCGAAAAGAAGCGCGCCGGCGAGCACAAGCTCGGCGGCGGGCCGGTGCTGGCGCGGGGGTCGGCGGTGAGCCCGGTGGTGTTCGACCTGCTGGTGGAGTGCGCCGAGCGGGAGAAGATCCCCTTCAGCATCCAGGCGGCGCCGCACGACACCGGCACGGATGCCGACGCTATCTACAATGCCCTCCGGGGGATCCCCACGGGACTCGTGAGCGTTCCGAACCGCTACATGCACAGTCCCAATGAGATGGTGGCGCGCGAGGATCTCGAGCGGGCGGCCAGGCTGCTGGCGGCGTTCGCGCGGCGGCTCGATCCGAAGATCAGTTTCATCCCTTCTTGAGGAGAACGCTCGATGGCCAAGGGCAAAGGCGCGATTCTGGTGACGGGAGCGACGGGGCAGCAAGGCGGCGCCGTGGCCCGGGAGCTGCTCGCGCGCAAGCATACCGTGCGGGCGATGACGCGCACGCCGGACAGCGACGCCGCCGAGGCGCTGGCGCGGCAAGGGGCCGAGATCGTGAAGGGTGACCTGAACGATGCCGAGTCGCTGCGGCGCGCGCTGCAGGGCGCGTGGGGCGTGTTCGCGGTGCAGAACACCTGGGAAGCCGGCGTCGAGGGAGAGGAAGCACAGGGTAAACGGATCGCCGAGCTCGCCCGCAAGGCGGGCATCCAGCATTACGTCTACACCTCCGTCGGGTCGGCGCACCGCAAGACGGGCATCCCCCACTTCGACAACAAGTGGCGCATCGAAGAGACGGTGCGGGGGCTCGGCTTTCCGTCTCACGTCATTCTCCGCCCTGTGTTCTTCATGGACAACTTTCTCTCGCCGTGGTTCAAGCCGGGGATCGATCAGGGCAAGCTGATGATCGGCCTCAAGCCGACCACGGCGCTGCAGATGATCGCCGTGAAGGACATCGGGAAGTACGGCCTGCTTGCCTTCGAACAGGCCGAAGAGCTGAACCGCAGGGAGATCGACCTCGCGGGCGACGCGCACACGATGCCTCAGGCGGTGCAGATCCTGAGCAAGGCGGCGGGGCGGACCATCACCTTCCAGCCGGTGCCGATCGCGGAGGTGCGGAAGGCAAGCGAGGACTACGCGCTCATGCTGGAATGGTTCGATCGCGTCGGGTACGACGCCGACATCCCCGGTAACGCGAAGCGGTACGGCATCAAGCCTACGACGCTCGCCGAATGGGCGGCGCGGGTGAGGTGGTCCTCGCCGACGGCTTAGCGGTGCTTCTTCCGCTTCAGCTCCGTGACGGCCCGGCTCGCCGCTTCGCGGACCGCGCGGTCACCGTCGTCGGACAGCCCCTCGAGCGTGCCCAGGGCCGCCGGGGTCGCCGCGAGCCGCAGGGCCTCGACGGCGGCCACGCGCAGCTCGCTCGGCTTGCGCCCGAAAAATCGGCCCGTCGGCTGCGCCCATTTGATGAGCGCCTGCACGGCGTCGGGGCTCCCGATCCGGCCCAACGCGAGAATCAGCTCGCGCACCACCGCCTCGTCCTTCTCTTCTTCCATCGCGACCACGAGCGGCATCGCCAGCGCGCTCGACTTGCGGCCGCCGATCCCGACCGCCACCTGCAACCGCACCTCTTGCGAGCGGTCGCGCAAGGCGCGACGCAGCGGCTCGGCCGCTCCCCGCGTGCCGATCTTGGCGAGCGCCAGCCCCACGGCCTTGCGCACCCGCTCGTCGGCATGGTCGAGGCACTTCCCCAGCGCCGGGACCGCATCCTCCAGCCCCAGCTCCCCGATGAGCTCGGCCACGTTGCGCACCACGAACCACGCCGAATGGTCCAGCATGTGGACGAGCTGGTCCGTCCCCTCGGTCATGTGCTTCAGCGCGTCGAACACCGCACGCCGCTCGCCCACCGTCGGCGCTGCCGCCAAGACATCCATCAGGACCTCCACCCCGGCGGCCCCCCCCCGCTGCAGTGCGGCCACGGCGGCGGCCCGGTGCTTGGGCGCCCCGAGCAGGCGGGACAGCCCTTCGAGGACCGGCTTGGTGTAAAAGCGCCGCAGCGCGATGGCATACTGCCGTCGCACGCCGCTCGTCTCCGGAATTTTCTCCTCCACCCGTAGGACACCAGCGATCACACCAAGCACCTGCTCGAAGCGGCCGAGCTTGGCCGCCGCCGCGGCGTGATCAATCAGCGTCGCCAACAGGTCGCCCACGTTCGGTGCGCTACTGTTGCGCTCGAGCTCGGCGAGTACCTCGGCGGCACCAGGCGGCAGCGCGACGCGTGCCGTGGGAGTCGCCCGCGCGGCAGCGGCGGGAGCGGGATGGTGCTCGGCAGCCGGGGGAGGGCCGGGCTCGGGTGAAGGCGCCGGGGGCGGGGCAGAAGGGGGAGGAGGAACGGCCCGGGGCGATGCCGGCGCGGGGTGACGCTCGCTCGAGAGCGACAGGAGCTCGTCCGCGCCGGTCTTTCCCGGCCGCGACGCCCGATCCGCCACCCCCGGCAGTGCGTCCGCCGCCGGGGGCGGCGGCGCGTCGTGCGTGACCAGGGGAACGCCTTGCAGCGGCACCGACTTGATGTCACGCCATGCCTCGCCGCGCAGGATCCCCTCCGTGCCGTGCTTGCCGGACCTCCGATCGACCGGCGTATCCGGGTTGGGGACGACGGGCTCACGTGCACCGAAGTCCTCGGAGGATGCCACCGGCCCGGGCGGCGCCGCTGGCGAGGGAGAGGCGGGAGGACTCGCAGGAGCAACGCGAATGTGGTCGGCGCCTGAGGCCGCGAGGCGGCTCGCAACGTCGTGCGCGCCGGGCTGATCGGCCAGCGCCTGGAGCAGCTCGAACAGCTGGGCAGGAGGCGGGTTCGCGGGCAGGGCGATTTCGCCGATGCCGTGGAGGTCGAGGCGCTGGACCAATACCGCCAGACCCTCTCCCTCGCACGGCACGCCATTCAACTCGATACCGCTTCCTCCTTGGGCAAGCCGAAGCGTGACGGCCGTTTCTTGGAGCAGGCCGAGCAGGGCGCGGAACTCCTTCTTTTGATCGGACTTAGCGCTCGGGTCGCGGAACAGGCTCACACAGCGTGCGAACCGAGTGGCGAGGGTATCGAGCGTCGGCATGGGGCCGTCGAATCTAGGGGGCCGGCCTACCCCGGGCAACGCGCGCCAGCTCGCGAGCTGCGTCCGCAGCACGCACGGGCCGGCCGGGAAGGTCCAGGGCAGCCGAGAGGGCGGCGACGGGGGGCGGCTCGAGTCCGAGGGGCTCGAGCCGGGTCGCATCCCCGAGCAGCGCGGCGAGCGGCTCATCGCATGCGAGGGTGCCACGGTCGAGCACGAGCCCGCGCTCGAGCGTCTCGGCGGCGAACGTCAGGTCGTGCGTGATCACCAGCAGCGCCGCGCCCGCCGCGGACCGCTCGAGCAGACCACGCGTGACCCGCGCGCGCAGTGCCCGATCGAGCCCGATGGTCGGCTCGTCGAGCACGAGCAACCCGGGCTCGAGCGCCAGCACCCCGGCGAGCGCCGCGAGCTTTCGGAGGGCGGGCGCCAGGTCGTACGGATGGTGCGCGGCGAGCGGCGTGAGATCGAGGTCCTCCAGGGCGTCGTCGGTGCGCCGCTCGACTTCCCGTTCCCCCACTCCGAGCGCCCTCGGTCCGAAACTCACGTCATCGCGGACGCTGGAGGCGAAGAGCTGTTGGTCCGCGTGCTGAAACAACGACCCGACCCGCCGCGCCAGCTGCTCCGGAGCGCAGTCGCGGGTGTCCCAGTCGCCGACCCACACCGTTCCCTCGTCCGGCCGCTGGAGCCCCGCGATGAGGCGGACCACGGTGGACTTACCGGCACCGTTGCGACCCAACAGCGCCACACGCTCGCCCGGGGCGATGGCGAACGACACGTCGGCCAACGTCGGCACGGAGCCGTAGGCGAAGCTCACGCCGTCGAGACGCAGGACCGGAATCACCGCCACCGCCGCAGCGCGTGGGCCACGGTAAGGGGGTAGGGCCCCGGCAGGCCGCTGGTCCGCCAGACGGTGGCGACGCTCGTGCCCAGCCCCGCGTCGCAGGCTGCCACGTCGGCGAGCAGATCCGGCGCCCCCACGGCGCGTATTGCGCCGTCCTCGAGCCACACGACCCGGTCGGCCACCTCGGGGAGGGCATCGAGGGTGCTGGTCGCGAGCAAGACCGTTTTCCCTTCCTTCGCCAGCAGGCGGATCAGGCGCCACAGCGTACGCGCGCCGTCGGCATCGAGCTCCGCCGCGGGCTCGTCGAGCAGCACGAGTCCCGGGTCCATGGCGAGGATCGCGGCGATGATCACCCGCTGCAATTCGCCACCGGACAGCGTCACCGGGTCCCGCGAGGCGAGCGGCGCCAGCTCCAGCCGCTCGAGGGCGCGATTCACCTGTCGCGCGATCTCGTGCGTCGGCCACCCCAGGTTGGCCGGCCCGAAGGCGACCTCGTCCCACACGGAGAAAGCCATGCCCGACGCTTGCGTCCACGGTGTCGGAAGCACGATTCCGCTCCGGTCGTGGCGCGCCGCGGAGCCAGTGAGCCGGCCGCCAGTCACCCGCGGCGCGAGGTCCGCCGCCACGAGCAAGAGCGTCGAAGCGCCCGCTCCGAGCGCCCCGACGAGGGCGACGATCTCACCCCGCGCCACGTGCAGGGACACGTTCCGCAACGCCGGTGTATCGGTGGCGGGATACCAGAAACTGACGCCCTCCAGGGTCAGCGACCTCACATAAACCGCCGAAACAGGGCGACGAGACACGCCAGGAGGAGCGCCCAGCGGGCGGCCCGCTCCACGGGCGTGTCGGGGGGCGGCGCGAGCGGCGTGCGGCGGATCCCGGGAACGAGCCCGCGGGTCTCGAGCGCCAGCGCGCGCTCGTCCACCTCGTGCAGGGCCGACAGGACGAGCGGCAGGGCGAGGGCGCGGAGGGCGCGCAGGCGGGCGGCGATCCCACCCCGCGCCGAGAGCCCCCGGGCGCGCTGCGCTTCCACGATGCGCCCGGCGCGCGCCTTCAGGACCGGTACGGCCGAGAGCGTGGCCCCGAAGAGGTAGGCGAGGCTGGCGCTCCACCCGGCCGCGACCATCGCCTCCACGAGCCGCGCGGGCTCGAGCGCCGCCACTAGCCACACGAAGCTCGCGACCATCGTGGTGATCCGGAGCCCGATCGCGACGGTCGTGGCCACATCGTGGAGCACGAGGAGAAACACCCAGAACGGCGCCGCGGTGAGGAGCGCCGTACGCAAGACGACTAACCCCGGGCGCAAGCCCGGGGACGAACCCGTGCCCGTTAACCCCGGGGTCAGTGTGAGCACGAGGGCCAGAGCCGACATCGCGGCCCCGCCAGCCGGTGCCGGCAGGATCCACGCGAGCGCCGGAAGCGTCCCGGCGATCGCCAGGAGGGTGAAGGGGTGTAGCCGCCCTTCCGTCACGCAGCGCCGATGGCGCGGAGCGCCCAGGGGAACCGCGCGGCGGTGCGGCGCGGCAGGGCATGCAGCACCGACGTCACCAGAGCGAAGGTCACGGCCTTGTCGCCAAAGTCGGACACGAAGCTCCCGAAGAAGCACGCCGCCAGGGGCGGCAGGCCGAGCGCCCGGCCGAGGGCGGTCGTGAGTGCGATGCCGCCGGTGGTCGTGCAGCCGAACACAAAGTAGGAAATGGGCGTCGATGTCAGCGACGCGATCACCCCGAGCCCGAGCCCCGCCGGCACGGCCGTCCGAAAGCTTCGGAACAGCCCCGCGCGCGCCGCGACCCAGGCGTACAGCGCCACGATGATCTGCACCACGACGAACGGCCAGAAGGTCGGATTGCGGAGCGTGTTTACCGCGGACGTCACGACGCCGGTCGCGATCCCCACTCCCGGGCCGGCGAGCGCCGCCGCGAGGATCGTTCCCGTCGTATCGAGGAAGAGCGGGAGCGCCACGGCATCCACCGCGGCCGAGAGAGCGAGGCTGATCGCCGCGGCAACGGGGATGAGGGCGAGGAGACGGATCGACATCCACCGGCTTCCGTGGGGGTCGGGCCAAAGATAGATATCTCTGCATGATCCAAACCAGCCCGATCGTGCGCGCCCTGCGCGCCGCGCACCTGCACGACGCCTCGCGGGCGGAGCTGCTGCAGCTCGCGTGCGACCGGCTGCGTGGCTTGGGCGTGCCGTACACGTCCGTGTACGCCTACATGCTGCACGACGGTGAGCTGGTGCTCGAAGCATTTTCGGGACGGGAGACGGAGCACACCCGGATTCCGGTCGGCCGGGGCGTGTGCGGCACGGCAGTGGCGACGGGCGAGGATCAGAACGTGCCCGATGTGGCGGCGATCGGGAACTATCTCGCATGCAACCTGGAGACGAAGTCGGAGCTGGTGGTGCTGATCCGTCGCGGCCACACGACGCTCGGCCAGCTCGACATCGACTCCGACGTGCCCGCCGGGTTCACAGAGCCGCACCACCGGGCAGTCAAGGCAGTCGCCGACGCGCTCGCGGTGCTGCTGTAGTCACTCGACCCGCGCCTCCGCGGCCCCCTCCCACCCCAGGAGCATGAGCCGGCCCGCGTCGGCGTCGTGGTCCACGAGCTCCGCGTAGCGCCCCCACTCGACCAGGGTGGCGAACAGCGACTCCGCGGGGATGAACGGGAAATAGATCGTCAGGTCGGCAAGCACTTCTTCGTCCTCCACCGCCCCTTCGCCTTCCTTCAGCATGGCGATGAGGCGCGCGAACAGCGGCTGCTTGGCAAGCCGCGCCCGGGTGACGTCCTTGCGGGCCGCGTCGTCCATCGCCATGACCTCACGCCCCGCCGCCGTGAGCTGCACGATCTCGCCCGGCGTCGTCACCCACCCGAGCTGCTCGGCCGCCCGCACCACCGCGGACATCCGGTCGTAGTCGACCCCGAGATCCTCCGCCAGCTCGAACACCGGCCCCTTGCCGTCGGGCCGCGTGAGCAAGTGGTCGAGCAGACCGGTGACCTCGGAGACGTGCACCCGGGGGAACGGCACCAGGCGCTGCGGCGCGGCGGGCGCCGGCTCGGGCAGGAGCGTCGCCGTGAGGATGGCGTGCAGCCGATCCACCATCTCCTCGAACTCGGGGCTCCGCTCCTGGCGCGGATACGGCAGCGGATTGGTCATCTCTTCGCGCACGTGGCCGGGGTTCGATCCGAACACGACGATTCGGCCGGCCAGGAACACCGCCTCCTCGACGGAGTGGGTGACGATCACGAGGGTGTTCACACCGGTGGCGGGATCACGCCACAGGTCCACGACTTGGCTGCGCAGGTTCTCGGCCGTGAGGGGATCGAGCGCGCCGAACGGCTCGTCCATGAGGAGGATCTCGGGCGCCACCGCGAGGGCGCGCGCGAAGCCCACCCGCTGCTTCATGCCGCCCGACAGCTCTTTCGGATACGCCTGCTCGAACCCGTCGAGCCCCACGAGGTTGATGGCCCGGGCCACCGCGTCGCGCCGCGCGGGGCCGCCCACGCCCCGTGCCTCGAGGCCCATCGCCACGTTCTCGGCCACCGTCAGCCACGGGAGGAGCGCGAACGACTGGAACACCATGGCCGCGGCGCCGAGCACGCCGTCGAGCGATTGGCCGCGGTACAGCACCTTGCCCTCGACCGGGCGCGCCAAGCCGGCGAACAGGCGGAGCAGCGTGCTCTTGCCGCATCCGGAGGGACCGACCAGCGCCACGACCTCCTGCTCGCGCACGGCGAGCGACACGTCCCGCAGCGCCTCGAGGTTCTGGCCGTTCGGGAGCCGGAACCGCTGCGTCACGTGCTGCGCCTCGAGCAGCACGGTCCCCGGCGTCATTGCGCGTACCCGAAGCGCGTCCGAGCCCACTCCATGAGCGAGCGCCAGACGATCCGGTTCCAACCCACCACGAGGAGACTCATCAAGGCGATGCCCCCTGCCAGCAGGGGGAAGTTCGCGTGCGCGGTGGCCTCGCTGATGAGGCTGCCCAGCCCCTTGGTGGTCCGCAGGGCACCGCCAGCTTCGATGTACTCGGCCACGATCGAGCCGTTCCACGCCCCGCCGGCGGCGGTGACCCATCCCATGACGAGCGCGGGGGCCGCAGCCGGCAGGTACAACGCGCGCCAGCGCCTCCACCGCGGCAACCGGAACGCCGCCGTGGCGTCCTTGAGCTGCTGTGGAATCGCGGCCACGGCGGAGATCACGTTGAACAGGATGTACCATTGGCCCGCCAGCACCATCAGAGCGACCGCGCCGACCCCGAGGCCGATGCCGATCCGCTCGAACAACAGGATCACGAGCGGGAAGAGCATGGGCGCCGGGAACGACGCGACGACTTGAATCACGGGCTGCAACGCGCGCGCGATGCGGGGGGAGCGGCCGATCACCACGCCCGCGGGCAGGGCCCACGCCGTCGACACGATCACGGCCCCCATCACACGCGCGAACGTGAGCGCGGCGGACCAGACCAGCTCGGCCCACTCCGCCCAGCCCAGTTGCGCGAGCAGCAGCCACAAGCGCCAGGCTCCCAGCGCGGCGGCGGCGGCGACCGCCACGATCGCGAGCCCGGCGCCGACCATCCGAGGCACCGGATGCTCGAAGGCGAACCGCGGACCCCGCAGGATGATGGGACCGACGGCGCGGAACGGCCGCTCGAGCGGCCGCGCCGCCCGGCGGGCCCGGCGGTAGGCGCGCCGCTGGAACACGGCGGCGCCGCGCGGCAACCGCGCCCGCCGCAGGAAGTCCAGCACCCACGACGAAGGCCCCGGCCCTCCGTCGCCGCTCTCGTCCAGCCGGAACTTTTCGACCCACACCACCAGCGGTCGCCACAACAGCTGATCCACGCACACGATCATCACTACCATCGCGGCGATCGCGAGAGCCGCCGCCCGCAGGTTCCCCTGGTCGAGGGCGACGCTCATGTAGGACCCGATGCCGGGGAGCCGATAGTCGCGATTGCCGAGGCGGAACGCCTCGTTCACCATGAGGAAGAACCAGCCCCCCGCCATCGACAGCATGCCGTTCCAGACGAGCCCTTGCGCCGCGGCGGGTACCTCGAGCTCCCGGAACGTCCGGCCGGGGGGCCAGCCCGCGACCTTGCACGCGTCCCGCAGCTGCTGCGGCAGGGCCTTGAGCGAGTTGTAAAAGGAGAGCGCCAGGTTCCACGCCTGCGCGGTGAAGATCATCAGGATCGCGGCGAGCTCGAGTCCCACGTTGCGCGTCGGGAACAGCGACATCAGGCCGAGCACGAGGCCGGGGAGAAACCCGAGCACGGGGATGCTCTGGAGGATGTCGAGCAGCGGCAGCAAGAGCCGCTCGGCGGCGCGTGACTTCGCCGCCGCCCACCCGAAGCCCAGCGCGAAGAGATACGAGATCAACAGCGCCAGGACGCCGCGCGACAGCGAATACAGCGTGTAGCGGGGCAGTGCCGCCGGGCGCAGGTCGATCCGCACCGCCTGCGCGAACGGCGCCTCGAATTCGCGCGCGAAGGCGACCACCGTGGCGATCACACCGCCCAGGAGGCAGAGGATCGCGACGTCGGCGAGCCCGGGTCGGGCGGAGGGCAAGCGCAGCGGTTTCATGCTCGCAAACTGTTTAAGTTGAGGCGCGATGCCAGAGGCGACGACGGAAGCAACGGTCGAGCTGAACGGTGTCCGCCTCTACACGCGACGCGTGGGACATGGTCCGCCCGTGGTCGTGCTGCACGGCGGGCCCGGCGCCCACCACGACTACCTCCTCCCGCAGTACGACCACCTCACGGAAGGAGGCCGTGCGCTCCTCTATTACGACCAGCGCGGCGGCGGCCGGTCACCGGTCCCCCGCGACGTCCCGGTGGGCTGGCGGGAGCACGTGGCCGACCTCGAGGCCCTGCGCGGCCACTGGGAGCTCGACCGCCTCACCGTGATCGGCTATTCCTGGGGGGGGCTGCTCGCCCTGCTCTACGCGCTCGAGCATCCCGACCGGATCGCCCGGCTCGCGCTCGTCTCATCGGCGCCCGTAACGGCGGCGTGGCGCGACGAATTCGAGCGCCGCTTCGCGGCCCGCATGGCCCTGCCGTGGATCGCACGCAGCCGCGCCGACCTCGCGGCGTCCGGCCTCGCCCATACCGATCCCGAAAAGTATCGCCGCATTGCGTTCGCGCTATCCGTCGCCGGCTATTTTCGCGACCCGAGCCGGGCGCGGGAGCTGACCCCGTTTCGCGTCACCGAGCGCACCCGGCAGGCAGTGTGGGAGAGTCTGGGGACCTACGACCTCCGCCCACGGATGCGGCAGACGTTTCCGAACGGTCGCGCGCCCCGCTCCCTGCTCCTGCACGGGATCTACGACCCGATGCCTCTCGAAGCCGCGCGCGAGACCGCGGCGCTGCTCTCCACGGGCGTGATCGAGCTGGCCACGGGGCATGCGCCGCACGTCGAGGCGACGAAGGAGTTCGCGCGAGCGCTGGATGGGTTCCTGCCTCCCCATTGAGCGGTTAGGTTGATCGGACACGCATGGACAAACAGGCGCCCGTCACGGCCGGCTGATGCCCACCAAAACGAAAGCCCCACCGAGAAGACGCTCGGGCCGCGAACGCGAGGCCGAGCGGCGGGCGCGGGTCCGCAAGATCATCGCGCGCCTCGAGAAGGCCTATCCCGACGCGACCTGCGCGCTGCACCACACCGGCGCACTCGAGCTGCTCGTCGCGACGATTCTCTCCGCCCAATCGACTGATGCACGGGTCAACATCGTCACCCCCGCCCTGTTCGCAAAGTATCGTGCCGCGCGGGACTACGCCGGCGCCGACCCGAAGGTTCTCGAGCAGGAGATCCACAGCACCGGATTCTTCCGCAACAAGACCAAGTCGATCATCGGGATGGCCCAGGCGCTGGTCGAGCGCCACGGCGGCCAGGTGCCCGACACGATGGACCAGCTGGTGCGGCTCCCCGGCGTCGGTCGCAAGACCGCGAATGTGGTGCTCGGCACCTGGTTCGGAAAGAACGAAGGCATCGTGGTCGACACCCACGTCCAGCGGCTCGCGACCCTGCTCGGGCTGACGACCGAGAGGGACCCGGTGAAGATCGAGCGCGACTTGATGGCGCTCGTGCCGCGCGATACCTGGACGTGGTTCTCGCACACCCTGATCCTGCATGGCCGTCGAGTGTGCGTCGCGCGGCGGCCGAAGTGTGAGATCTGCGTGGTGAATAGACTGTGTCCGAGCTCGCGGGTGTGATACAGCGTTGCCGGTTCCCGGGTGAGGCGTTGTCGGGTACGGCGTTCCCGGCAACGCCTAATCTGACTGACCCCGGGCGCGGGCCCGGGGTGAACGGAGCCCGATCATGAGTAGCCTCCCCCCCATCGACCGCTCGGGCCTGATCGCCACCCGGCGCGACCTCCACCAGCACCCCGAGCTGGGGTTCGAGGAGGAGCGTACCAGCGGGCTCGTCGCGGAGCGGCTCGAGCGGCTGGGCTACGCGGTGCGGACCGGCGTCGGCAAGACGGGCGTGGTCGCGCTGCGCGACGGCGCGCCCGATGGCAACAGCCGCTGCGTGCTGATCCGCGCCGACATGGATGCGCTCCCGATCGAAGAGGGGAACGACGTGCCCTACCGCTCCAGGCATCCGGGCAAGATGCACGCCTGCGGGCACGACGGCCACGTCGCCATCGGGCTGGAAGTGGCGCGCCGGCTGCACGCGGCGTTCCTGCCGGGCGGTGTGAAGTTCGCGTTCCAGCCCGCGGAGGAGATCTCGAACGGTGCGGAGGCGATGATCCGGGACGGCGTGCTGGAGTCGCCTGCGGTGGACGGGGCGTTCGGCATCCATCTCTGGAACGACCTCCCCGTGGGTACCGTCGCGCTCATGCCCGGCCCGGTGATGGCGTCCGTGGACGAGTTCGAGATCACCATCCTGGGACGCGGCGGGCACGCGGCGGCGCCGCACCAGGCAATCGACCCCGTGCTGATCGCGGCGCATGTCGTCACCGGCCTCCAGAGCCTCGTCTCGCGCCGCCGCAATCCGTTCGAGGAGGGTGTCATCTCAGTTACCCAGCTCCACGCAGGCCACGCCTTCAACGTCATCCCCGCTCGCGCCGACCTGCGAGGCACGGTGCGGACGTTCGGTGGGAAATTCTTCGACGAGGCACCGCCGCTCGTCGAGGAGACGGCGCGGGGAATCGCCCGTGGGTTCGGGGGCGAGGCCGAGGTGCGCTATCGGCGGCTCTCTCGGCCGCTGGTGAACGACGGGCGCATGACCGAGCTGATGACGGGCGTGGCGCAGGAGATCGTCGGGCGAGAACGCGTGATCGCCGGCATCCGCACCATGGGGGGAGAGGACATGTCGTTCTTTCTCGCCAGGGTGCCGGGGGCATTCGCGTTCGTCGGCTCGGCGCCCCCCGACAAGAAGAGCTCGCCGCACCACAGCCCCACCTTCGACATCGACGAAGAGAGCCTGGTGATCGGGGCGGAGCTGGTGACGAGGACCGTGGTGAGGTACCTCGAGACGCCGGGCTGAGGCGTCCCGTTTGCGTCGCGATTCGCGGCGCCGTATGTTGGCCCGATGCGACCCGTTTTGTTCTGGGTCTGGTCCTCCCCCGTTCCCACCCACGATTTTTTTGTACTCCTGGGCGCTCTCGCCGGTGTCGCCGTGTTCGTCCACGAGGCACGGCGCCGCCACATGCTGGACGAACGCTTGCTCTGGGTCCTGGCAGGCAGCCTGGTGTGCGGCGCCGTCGCCGCGCGCCTGAGCGCGCTGTGGCGGTACACCGCCTTGGCCCCCGATCCGTCGCTCATCGAGTTCGTCACCCGCGGCGGCCGCAGCATCCTCGGGGGCCTCGCCGGCGCCTACGCCGGGGCGCTCGTGACCAAACGCCTGCTCGGCTACCCCCGGCCGACTGGCGACGTCTTCGCCCCGGCGGTGGCGCTCGCCATGGCGATCGGCCGGTGGGGTTGTTTTTTCACCGAGTTTCCCGGGACGCCGACCGCGCTGCCCTGGGCCGTGCGCTTCGATAGCGTGCCGCGTCATCCGTCGTTCCTTTACGAGAGCGCGTTCCAGGGCGCGATGTTCTGCTGGCTGTGGTGGTGGGGCCGCCCGCACGTGCGCGTGCCCGGCGATCTGTTCAAGATCTACCTCCTCGCCTACGCCATCTTCCGTTTCCTGGTCGAGTTCGTGCGCGGTAACGA